>UMLM01042961.1_pt1 | contig 53088 bp, 47 predicted proteins | sample 1966571 | NCBI WGS metagenome assembly UMLM01 (sample SAMEA4836203, study PRJEB28245) | human gut metagenome | biome: gut microbiome; material: fecal sample | place: Denmark | collected 2008 | reverse complement strand
AATGGATTAATAGGATTAGTAATATCAGTGTAATCTATTGTAGGATTACTTACTGGATTATAACTTACGAACTTCATTCCTTGTTGAGCTTTCTTGATTCGCTTCTTATAGGTTGGACGACTTGATTTGATGAACTTCTTACGCATGTCCCTCTTACCGTTAATCTCTTCTTGTTTCTTTAGCAGAGGGGACTTCTTAAAATCAAATCTTCCACCATGTGCCATAGTTACCAATTCCGGATTTCTAACAGACTTACCTTCAATCCATATAGGATTAGATTGCTGTAATATGAAAGGACGACCTACTTTATCCATTAATGCAGCTTGTTTAATAAGCCTGACTTGGTTAGCGGTATTAGGAGAATCATTCCACCTCTTAGCATAGTCAGCAGGATTAAATTTCCACATATCTTGAGAAGTCTGTCTTAATTTACCTTTGTTCATTTGAAACTTAACCAAGTGTCCGGCAACGTCATCAATAGGACCTATATAATCAGTTCCTGGCTGCCTAAAGGTCATGAACTCTTTATCTCCCATACGCATTACTGGTTCAGTCTCCTTACCAACAACCTTGCTGATTGGATTCTTTCCAGCATAATCAGTAAACTTTGTAACATTCTCAAACTTAAGAGGTCTACCAGAGGGTACTACTGCACTCATTTCGTATCTTCTGTTATGAACTCCAGGATAAAGCTGCTCATATCTATCCCCATGACTAAATCCTCTCCTTGCTTCATTACGGCTAATAGGTTTGATATTACTAGTAGCTTTATTAAAGAACATTCTTTTAACTACTGGATTCTCATCAAATATATATTTAGCTAATAGATTCCTGCCTTCTAAATTTCCTCCACCTAGTATTGAAGAACCTGTGTAGTCGGCTGGCATTGTTTTTATATCTTGCAAACTTACTGATGCATTACCGTTAGTTCTCTTGGCAGCTTTATAAGCAGCCACTTTTAATGGTAATTTCTCTACCTTAGATAGAAATGGAGTAATTCTGTTAGCTGTTGCCATTGCTATATTAGAAGGAGTCCTTGCTTCCTTATTAAATATCCAATGGTTCTTGTTAATAGGATTCCAAGCTAAGTCAGCGTCACCTTTAATTGATTTAGTTATTAACTTGTCCTTTCCAATCTTATATCCTTTAGCACCACCATACCAAGCTCCTGGATTAGTATAAACTCCAATTTCAGACGGAATGCCAGTCTTATCTTCTAACCAATTACCCCAGCCCCCGGTAAGCTTATCCACAGTCATATTACCTAAAGCTCCTCCTACAACAGCGGCTGGAGTTGTTACTAATGCAGCACCAGCTGCTGAAGGAAGTATAGTTCTTTCTATTCCAACTAGAGGATTAGTCTCATTGGACATAGAAGCCCTGAATCTGGCTTTAGCTCCTTTAATAGGATGCCAATAGTCTCTATTCCTTTCAGCAGCTGACCTGGTATCATTAGAAGGTTCTCCACCTAAATCTACAATGGAATACTGTTTAGGTTTAGCTTTAATAGGTTCATGAATTTCTGGCCTAACTACTTTAGTATTATCGGACTCTATGGTGTTTCCTTGTTGTAGTTTAGGTATTACTTTCATTATTTATTCGATTTATCGTTATTGGTGAATCTCTTCCATATTCCTGTTACTGAATCTATGCCAAGCAATCCCATACAACACAACAGGACTGTGTCTATCATTAATGGGGCTTGAATTACGTTTACTGCACAGTATATTAACACTCCCAAGCAGACAAACCACCCTACTACTCCGCAGAGTCTCTTAGATGATATGCCAGAGTGGGATGTGAATACTTGCTTTAAGAATGTTACAAACTTCATTATATAATTACATTTATAGAAATATTAGCTGTGTCACCTCCTATATATGCCTGATTTATTGGTATTTCAGTAGTTACCCCAGATTGGCATACTGCGTTATTTGTTACACTATCTGCATCTACAGTCACCCTGTATGTATTGAAATATCCAGTGAACAATAATTTAGAGACATTAGTTAAATCAGTTGGTAAATTAAAGTGGAAGTTTCTGTCAAAGAAAGTTGCCCCTTGATAGTCTAGAGTTCCAGACCTAGGAATTGTTATAAACCCATCTAGAACTCCATCTATGTAAACATCTGCTACAAAGTCATAGGATTTAGACGTAAGCCCAGAGTTAGTTATTGAAACATGTATATTGAAGTCATACTGGAATGTTGACAACTGTATATCCTCTTCCTTAACTAACTGATTATTAGCGTAATTATCGTTAGTTTCAAGTCCGAAGAACTCTACTCTATCTCTAGTGGCACACTTGGTTGGAGTATTTGTACCTCCACCAGCTAAATTAATTAAATATTGTTCTGTTGCAATTTTATTTGTCATTTTAAATACTTGCTATGTATTGTTTATACACATAACGGCAAGTAGACCCTGTACTGGTAAATTCTGATTAGTTCCTATAGTAAATCTATCTGTTTCATAATTAGAATAGTGATTCACATTCTTTGCACTATTTAATAGGAATGCTACGTAAATATTACTTCCAATCACACTATTGCCAAACAAAGCTGCATTTCTTATAGCACCTGCTATAGGGTATACCACCATAGATGAAGCAGGAATATCTGGTGTAGCCGATGTTTTTTGACCATATATATCCATGATTGATATACCCATTGTAGTGTCTGTAGTAGTGTTATTAAAGAATATTAGGGTGTTGCCGTTTAGTGAACCGTTTAATAAATCTATAGCGTCAGCAATACCCCCCCGACGGTAGGTTATCATTGAACTGTTGCTTAGTAATGCATCTATTGTTCGCAACTCCGTCTAAGCTCAAGCCTTCTGCTCTGGCTTCAGCTGCTGTTACTAATTCATTAGTACTTTCCATTATTCTTGATATTCTCTTAAATTACCGATTGTTACTTCAAATTCATCTGATTTCATATAGGGTGATACATCTGCATCTTTAGCAGCTTTATTCAAACAGAATATATCTGAAAGAAACGATAGTGCCTTTACCCTTATTTGCTTAAGTAGTCTGGAGTGTTTAGCTTTAGACCAAACCCAGACGTCAAATATAAAATTTCTCATACTGCGATTAATGTACTTTAATTCTTAAATGTTAAGTATTACTAGGTGTGGAGGCTGTCCACTTTTGATTGGTACCTTTGTTAAGGCTAAAGTGCTGTAAACCACTTTGATTCACATTTACGTATAATGTAAACATATTAGCTAATGGGATTCCGACTATTGTCACACTAGTACATGTTGGCATACCATTAGATACTCCATAATACAGTAACTGAAATGGGACCATGTCTGTCATATTAGACTTCACAATCTCCATTACAGCACTATCAGCACTGTTAACCTCTATATTACTACTTCTACCTGGATAAATCAAATCTTGTGTTGTTAAAACTAGGGTCTGAACCCCCCCCCATAGACTTGAGTGCATCATTCACTTGTTTAGTGGTAGGGCATTTGTTGTCTTCATTTTGAATTAAAGCCATGATTGTTATTATTTAATAATTCTACGTTTAATTTGCACACCTCTCTTAGCTATTAGCATAGTATTACTTCTTTTGTTGTTAGCATTACTAGCGAAGGTATTATGCAGTTTAGCTATCTCGTCATCACTAAGGGTATTAAACCCTGAAGGTATTTTAGCTCCCTTAGTTCTCATCTCCTGAATATCTGTACCTTTTAATTGCCTATTAGGGTCAATATAATAATTACCATTCGCATCTTTCATATTTACATTGGCTCCTCTAAATCCCCACGTGTCCGCATGTCTTTCATTAGGTTGGGAGCTGTACACTTGAGACTCTAATGGTGTAGAGGATTCATAATCCACTCTGTTATTAATACCAGGATTGGCCTTTAATATCTGCGGATTATTATCTCCAACCATGTGTCCAATACCTTCATGCCAAGACACATCGCCAAATCTTCCAGAGAATGGGAATGAAGGAGCATTGTATGTGTATTGCAATCCTGCTGGATATGCTGCTCCCTTATTTTGTCTTATAGCTACTTGGGCAGCTTGAGTCACATTACCAACCTTCCCTTTATATACATTTGGATTAGAATAGAACTTAGAAGGTTCTACATATTCTGCCCTGTTAATTTGGTCAGTAATGTTAGCAAGGTTAGATTCATTAACTTGAGATTGATACTTAGGCTGTTTAGCACGTTCTTTATACCATTCTATAGCAAAGTCTTTCATCCCTCTAGTTTGGGCTTGATATCTCTGGTCCTCTGGCAATTTATAATTCTCTTTAGGATTAGGTCTTGCTACAGCTCCCTGTTGTGCCCTAATAATCCCTCTTCCTTTAGTTGAGATTCTCATAATATCCATTTAAGCCAACCGTAGCTGAAAGTCTTCCTCTTATATTCTGGATGTTCAGCCGCGTATCTAGCTTCTCTTTCAAATGATATGTTTCTATAGGCAGTGTGAGCATTGCCACTAGCTAGTAATTTAATAAACCACTCTATTACATACCATAAATAGAAGAATACTATTCCCATTTCTAACATCTGTTTTGTGTGAGTCTTCTCATGTGTAACTGTAGCTTGAGTCATTCTCTTTATATAATCCTCACTTCTAGTAAACATAATAGCACAAATATTCATAAATGAATATCCTTTTACCGGAAGTAACGGATTGATAAAGAATAGCAATCCTTTAGATTTGTCGTACTTAAATTTCATAGTTAATGCTTCCATTTAGCGGCATTTCTAGCGAAATTAGCTCTCTTCTTCTGTAACGGAGTCGCATTAGGATTGTTAAGTACAGACCTAGCATGTTCTTGAACACTCTGTCCAGCTTTCTTAGCTGATGCCGTAAATTTGCCGCGATTCTTCTTCTTAATATGAATCTTGCTTCCATTTTTATCTTTCCTTACTAACTTACTACCACATCTAAACATGGGAACCTCTTCTAGGTCCGCATCATCGAGTAACTCTTTCAGAGCCTCATTAATTCTTGATAATTCCTCTGCGTTAAATTCCATAATTAAATTACATGTTAAATCACTTTTTTATTCACAAAGGTATTGCTAAATTTGCACATTATCAAACAAATCAGATGAATTAATGATTTAAGGTGTCAATGTAAATAAGTAATAAAGAAACTAAACTATTATTAATCTCTAACCTTTAAATCAGTAGATTAATGTTATTGGGCAAACTAAAAGAGGTGTACAGGTGGATTGACAGTTGGAGTTCTGGTGTTAAGACGATAGTCATTATAATGCTTGCATTCTTGATAGTAGAGCTTCATTTCTCTTCACACACTAAAGCTATTTTAGAAGATTATAGACAGGCAGCTGTTACGGAGAAGGTATTAGCTGAGAAATATACAGAGATGATTACTCCACAAGTTAACGGGCATATAGAGCATATTCTTATGGAAGATAAGGATGCGTCGAATGTCTTGTTATTGAATTACCATAATACCTTACAAAGTACACATGGTTTATCATATCGTTATTTAACAGCTCTTACAGAGAAGAGAAGAGGGTATGAAACTAAGGCAACTATTAAGATATGGAAAGAGTTGGAGTATATTAACTACGGTGATGAGCTTGGAAGGATTAATGACAACCAATTCATTAGAATGGACACTATTGAGAACTACTACAGAACATTCCCTAATTTAGTAGCTTTATTAGAAGAATCTGGAGCAAAGTCTGCTGCGATATATCCGATTGCTGGAATTGATGGACCTATAGGAATGATTGTTGTTATTTATCCAGTTAATAAAGAGTACTATTTGGGGTACTATAACTCCGTTATTGCTCCGTGTATCCAACCTCTATCTACCTTATTAGATTATAACTCAATTAGGAAGAAATTTAAAATGAATTATGAAAGTAGACAAGAGGAACAAGGAAATATGTTACAACGATTCTTCCCATATGTATTGGAGTGAAATCGACAATACTATATACACTTCAGTAACAACAATGATACATGAGTTCTGTCAAAAGTTCGACAGTGATTTCTGGTCGCAATACAAAGCATTACAGAAGCTATTAAGTGCTGAACAGTTTGCCATGGAGAAGAAGAGACTATTAGAAACTAAACGTTTTGATAAGAAGTACTTCTTAGACATGTACGATTTAAATGAGACGGAGTTTAATTCTGCACAACAGGATATACTGGATGAGTGGTCTAAAACTAATGCCGATTCCAAGGAAAGAGGTACAAAGATTCATAGTGATTTGGAGCATCAATACTTAGGTAAGAGTTCATGCCAAATGAGAAGTTACGGTTTAGGCGGAACTTTTGAAGTTAATACTAATGAATCTTTAGAGAAGAATAACTTAGACCTACTAAGCATAGAAAGAGGAGTCTTCCCTGAATATATGATATACAGAAGGTCGGACGACAATAAGTTTAGGTTGGCAGGTCAAATTGACTTACTTATTAAGGACGGAAATGACATTTACATTGTTGACTACAAGACTAATAAAAGTATTGACGAGAAATCTTACTTTGATACCAGGACTAAGAAGAGTCAAATGATGAAGTATCCTATGAATAACTTAATGGACTGTAATAAAGTACATTATACTTTACAACTATCTACCTATGCATGGATGCTTCAGAAATTAAATCCTGATTTTGTTATTAAGAAGCTATTGCTTATACATTATGACCATAATGGTAACGTTACAGAACATGAGTTAGATTATCTTAAAGATGATGTGGAACGTATGTGTAAGCATTGGAAAAAACAGTGTATACTTGAGGAAATCAAGGAGAAGAGAAAGCCTATAGAGTTCTAATGAGCTAGTTCATAATCATAGAGTATCTTTCAAACTGGGATTTGAGATATTAAAAGTAAAGTATAATTAAAGCTCATTAGAAATCTATGGGAATTACTAATATTGTAAATGGGCACTTGAACGAGTTACTGGGTAATAACGAAGAAATAGCTAAAGCTCGTATTAGAATATGTAAGAAATGTCCTATTATGAAGGATTCGTTTATGGGGTATGTATGTAGCAGTAAACTGTGGCTAAACCCTAAAACAGGAGATATATCAACAGAACGTAAAGATGGTTATAAACGTGGATGCGGGTGTAGACTTAATGCTAAAGTTAGAGATATTAAGTCTTCATGTCCAGCATGTAAATGGTAAATGATTTAAATTATGAGTAATAACGGAACAATGGATGTAATGTTTGGGGGTAAAGGATTAAGCTTTGCCGGTGCAGATGGATTTAAAGATTTAAAGAAAGAAGCTGCTGTGGAAGCACATAATAAAGCAGTAGATACTTACACTAAAGCACTTAATAAGAACATTAAAGATGAATTGGAGAAAGCGGAGGAAGTAACAGAGAAGATGAATAGTATGGAAATTATGCCTATTAATTCATACGTATTGGTTAGACCTTATGCTAAGAATCCGTATCAAAAGATAGAAGTGACTAAAGGCGGACTTATTATACCAGAATATGACGGAGCATTTAAGAATCCAGACACCGGAGAGAAAGATACAGAGTATCAACTTTCAGTTGTAGCTAATGTTATAGAAGTAAGTCCTTTGTGTAAGTTTATTAAACCGGGAGACGATATATATTATAGGCGTTCTTCTGGAGTACCTGTTCCGTTCTTCAGACAAGGATTTGAAGTTGTAGCTGAACAGCAAGTGCAGGTGGTTATTAATGAAGGTTTAAAAGAACGATTTAAAAGTATAGAATAATGGAAGAGAAAGTGTTTTATCAACCAGGAGATGTAGTAACATTAAGACAAGACATCCCATATAAACCTCAGATGATTGTAGTTAAGAAAGAGACGATGACGTTTAGACCATCTAAGGATGAGAAGAAAGATGAATATTTCAAGGGTATTAGATGTAGATGGTTCTCTACAAGAGGAGAGCTACAAGAAGCTATCTTTAATACTAAAGACTTAATTAAACTATAATGGCAACTAAGTTTCAACAAGGTGGGCAGGACGACCAAGAGTTGTTCTCTGCCTACCTTATTAAGTTATTTAAGCCTAAGTCTCAGCAGGAGTTTGAGGATACTATATCCAAACTCTCAGAGAGGGAAATTAATGAAATCTATAAACAATACAAGAGTATGGAGAATAATCAAACTATCATGGCTAAGATGGGAGCCAAAATTAACTACATTAGCAGATTGCAAGGTAAGTGTCCAGAAGGTTATGAGGTAGAGAGATTCATGGCTGGAGGATGTGTTAAATGTAGAAGGAAAGCAATGGCTGAAGGCAGTAAAGCTATGGACGTATTCAAAGATAAATGTGGAGGTAAAGCCAAGAGACGCATTAAGAAGAGCGAGAATGGTGATAAAATAGCAGTTAATAAGACTGATACTGTACACACCAGTAAGGGAGTATATAATGTTAGTAATAAGAAGCTCCCTTATAAGAAGATGTCCAAAGCAGATTACAAAGGACTACCTTTAAAAGACAAAATGAAAGTTGATATGAAAGACCAGGCCAACGGCAGAGGTGCAACTAGAGGTAGTAATATAGGTAAAAAGTTAAGCGGTGGCACTATTACTTCGTTCAAGTGCGGAGGAATGGCTAAGAAGAGAATTAAGAAGAATATGGGCGGAACTGTTAGCAATAAATGGAGTATTCCTAGTAAAGCTAGCGGTGATGCTATTAAACACATTAAAGGTGGACCAGGCTCAGCAGATAGCACTAGAGAAATGAAATTTAATGGGTTTCAGAGGAAAGCACTAGCTGGTAAGCCTTATAAAAACAAATAAATATGAAAGTATTCCTATTTGATAATGGTACTAATTCGGTGATTGTGAATGAGCCAGAGGTTCTTCTTATTAAGGAGTTCGCAGCTCTATGGACTAATGAAAGGAATAAGACCAAAGAAGACCCTACGGGAGTTTGCAAATCAAGAGCTTATAGAGAGCTTGTTTACATATGGCTAATGTTAGATTGGGCATCTCCATACTCTGATTATACAGAACAGGAAAGGCATCAAGCATGTCTTCAGGATGCTAATTTAAGTGAAGAGGAATGGGCAGACCCAATCTTCAGAGCCGCATGTAGGAAGTACAGAGATATTCAAAACGAATCTAGAGCACTTAAACTCATTAAGTCTGCTCAAAGTGTAGTTGATAGAATTACTGATTACTTTGACACCATAGATTTATCTGAAAGAGACCCAGTTACTAATAGACCTGTTTGGAAAGTGGCTGATGTAATGAAAGAAATGCAATCAGTTTCTAAGGTTATAGAAGAACTTAAAACTCTTGAGTATATGTACAAGAAAGAGCAAGAAGAAGAGACTGGTATCAGAGGTGAAGGTAAGAAAGGACATTTAGATTAGTTATGGCTGGACGTGGTAGACCTAAGAAGAAAGTCGAAGTTCCAGAAACAGTTCAAGAGTTAATACAGAGAGTAGAACCAGAGTTAATAGAAGCTGTTCAACATATGAATCCTGTCATAGAGGACAATTCAATTAAAACATCTAATGTTGAATGGGATGTATCATTAGATACCGAGATTAAGCATTTCGACCCTACTCTATCTTATGAGCTGACTGGATATCGACCAGTGGATGAAGAAAGAGGACTGGATTTTAATCCAGAGTGGTTCACTGAAGCTAGACAGATTAAACTAAGAAACGGTAAATACTGTGCTTATCCGGAGGGAACAAAGAAGTATAATGACTTTTGGGACGAAGAGGTTAGAAGATGTAATCGAGGATATGAATCACATGGGTATAGAATCACAGGTGATAATTACTTCTTCCTTAATTATTATAGACTAAAGAACACCGATGTGTCTCAAGCTGGTACCGGTCGTGAAACTACATTCCCTTCATTCTTTAGTAAGCAGTATGAGTACTTCCATTACATAGAAATGTGTGAGAAGTTGAAGAAGGATGTGTGCGCCCTTAAAGCTCGTGGAGTCGGATTCTCCGAAATTGCAGCATCTTTAGGAGTTAGGTTATATACAACTGTTAGAGGTTCACATACAGTATATGTAGCATTTACCGAGAAATTCGTTAGTGACGTGCTTCGTAAATGCTGGGAACAGCTTGAATATTTAAATGCTGATACAGAAGGCGGCATGAGACATCTAAGACAGAAGTATAATTCTGATATGCATAAGAGAGCTTCTCTTCTTACTAAAGACAGAGAAGAATTTGGATTCATGTCAGACATTATTGGCTTCGTAGTAGATGTTCCTCGTAAACTCCGTGGAGACCGTGTGGATAGATTGTTCTTTGAAGAATCTGGTTCTAACCCAATCCTAGTAAAGACTTACTTACAGAGTACAGCTCTTGTAGAAATTCTAGGTAATAAGTTTGGAACTAGATTTGTGTGGGGAACAGGTGGAGACCAGGGACCTGCACTTGACGGACTTAGTAAGATGTTTTATAATCCAGCTGGATATAATTTCTTACCTTATAAACATAACCATACTAAAGACGGGTCTTATGCTTTTACCTCATTCTTCATACCTGCCTATACATTCGTAGCAGCAAATGGATATGTAGACGATAGAGGAGTTACTAATACTGCGAAGGCTAAGAAGTTCTATTTAGACCAAAGAGAAGCTCTACTAGCTAACCCGAAGGAGCATTTAATTGCATGTGCAGAGTTCTGTTTTACTCCTGATGATGCTTTGGCTCTTGAAGGAGATAATCAGTTTAATACTGTATTGTTAAGTGAGCAACTTGCTAATATTAAATTACATAAACTGGGACCACATATTGATGTAGGCCAGTTAGAGTATAATTTTACTAACAACCAGCACACAGAGGAAGCAATTGATAGTGTAAGATTTGTTAGTAATCCTAAAGGTAAGGTTAAGATACTTGAACATCCGATTAGAGGAGAACATGGAGCTGTACCTAGAAATTTATATGTTGCTGGTATTGACGGTATTGATATGGGTGGTGAAGACACTTCTGATAAGACTCAAGACCCTTCTGATTTCTGTGTAGTAGTTAAAAAGAGAGCTTATGGGTTAGATGAACCTAAAATAGTGTGCTATTATAGGGACAGACCTAAGACTTTACGTGAAGCACATATGACATGTCTTAAGATATTGCAGTATTACGATTGTCAGGCTGTTCTTGAATCTACTAGAATGTCTACTCTGCAATTCTTTAGAGAGAAACATAAAGAGAATAGACATTTGATGAGAAGACCTAGAGCTACTCAATCTGACATACAAAGAGGTCGTAGTAAACAATTCGGAGCTCCTGCTACTGAAGTAGTAATTAGGCATCAATTAGATTTAATAGCTCAACATATAGAAGATTATTGTCATAATATATGGTTTGAAGAAATTCTAGAAGAAGCAATTAAATACAGTTATGAGAATAAACGTAAGTTTGATATTATAGCTGCATGGGGTATGTGCGAACTAGGAGACGAGGAATTAATGGGGGTAGTTCCTAAAGAAATGGACAGTCCTAATAACAAACTAAGACCTTTCGGTTATTGGGTTGACGAAAGAGGAATTAGACATAAAGGAGTTATTCCAGAGAAACAACAGATAGTACCTAAGTTTAATTTATGGCCTACACAATACGATGACCCTACAAGAATTAGAAGTAGCAATCAGAGATTTATTCAAACAGATTTATCATAAAGAATATGTGGCTAAATTAAAGCTAGAAGAGCTACAAACTGCCGAGGGGACACATAGGGGTTATAAGTTAACACTTGGCATGAATAATATAGACAAGCCACTTATTATATCGTTTGAGGGTGGTGAAGTAGCGTATCTTAAATTTCTTAGACAGGAATTAAGAGATAGAAGATTAGGCGACACACATTATTTCCTAGGATATAAACAATATAACGGATTAGAGAGTTGTAATGAGTGCACAGAACAGGAGTGATGAGTACTTAATGGAGCATATTGATAAGGCAGTGTCAGAATTAGTATTTCCTAAGTACAAATTACAGAAAGCATATAATTATTATAATGGATATAGAGATGCCGAACAATATAGGTATCTAGAAGAGAATTTTGGAATAGGTAATCCTACTTCTATAGAATTTACTCCTCTTATCAGGAAGCATGTTGATGCTTTACTTGGAGAATACCTAGGTATTCCATTACTGCCTAAAGTGTCATGCAAGGATAAAGAAACTATATCTAAGATATCTAGAGATAAGGAATCACAAATTAATAAGGAAGTATATCAATACTTACAACAACATCTTAACAATCAGATACTAGCGTTCTTAGGAGGACAAGAAGTAACTGATAAAGCTGTAGAGGCTCAACTTAATAAGCTAGTAGAAGATATTAATAATAGCTTTGTTAGCGAGTATGAAATAGCTGCACAGAATGTTGTTGAGTATATAATCCAATCTAGAGATATTAACTTACTTACTAAGTTAAAGAACCTGTTACTTGACTTACTAGTAACTGGCATGAGCTTTTACCAGGTTCATCCTAGTAGGAAGAGAACTAATATAGAAATAGAGGTATTAGACCCACGTAATGTATTCGTTGATAGAAATCCAGAATCTGTATATGTTAGAGATAGCTACAGAGTAGTTATTAGACGTTGGTTAACTAAGCAACAAATACTTAATAAATATGGTCCTCAACTAGATACAAGTAGTATCAATGAATTAGAGGAGATGTTTGAGGGATATTACGATAGTAGTTATATATATGTACGCGCTATGAGCAATCAAGCTACTGGAGCTCCTATTACAGACGGACTCGAGGCGGGTAAAGAAGTAATACCCGGATTCCCTACCGACTACTATGAGACTTACAATTATAAGTTAATACCTGTGTTTGAAGTTGAGTGGATTGATGTTGATAAAGAAGGAGAAGATTATGTAGAGAATAGATATGAAGGAGTTAAAATCGGAGAATCTATTTACATTCTTACTGGTAAATCTCTTGATGTAGTTAGAACTAAAGATAATCCTACACACTGTGGATTGTCAGTTAATGGTTTGTTCTTTGTAAACAGAAGTAACGAACCATATTCACTTGTGCTTGCATGTTCACATCTTCAAGACAAGTACGATTTGATTACTTTCTTTAGGGACAATGTAATTGCTAATAGTGGTACTAGTGGAGACTGGATTGACTTTAGTATGCTACCTATGGCTCTTGGTGATGATTTGACTGAAAGATTGCAGAAATTCATTGCCTATAAGAAGACTGGTGTGGCTCCTATTGATACTTCACAAGAAGGTAGGGCATTTAACAACAATACTTCTTTTGCTGGATTCGATGACTTATTAAAAGCTGATACTATTCAGGCATTTAATATGGCGTTGCAGATGTTAGAAGAGCAGACATCATCTATTACTGGAGTGTTTAGAGAGAGATTAAATGGAATAGAAACCAGGGATGCTGTTAGTAATGTTAAGGCAGGTATAAGAAATTCTTATATCATTACTAAATCTTACTATCAGCAAATGGATACTTTGGCAGAGGATATTCTGATTGATTCTCTTAATTGTGCTAAGAAGGTATGGAAACATAAACCACTTACTGGAACTTTAGTGCTAGGTGACAAACTACAGAAAGTATTTACTGCTCTCCCTGAACATTTTACTTTTACTGACTATGATATTCATGTAATAGCTAGTAGTAGAATTATGGAGGAAATGCAGAACATGCAACAATTAATGATTGAGTTCATCAAGAGTGGTCAACTAGACCCAGACATAGCTATGGAGTGCATGACTGCCAGAAGTATGACTGAACTTAAGTCTAAATTGTCTAAGGCATTTCAAAAGAGAAGAGAAGAAACTCAGAACACTGCACAGATGCAACAACAGAACGAAGAGCTACAGAAGCAACTTCAAAAGGCGGAACAAGAGAAAGAGCAGCTTAATAATAAGATTGCATCTCTTAATGAAGCTAAGATTGCTATTGATAGGCAGAAGGTTGAATATGACTATGAGATTGGCCTTATTAAGGCTAACGCTGATAGAGATTATAAGCAGAGTACTTCTGACAATGACACCAAAAGAACAGATATTGAGATAGCCCAATTGTACGATGGGAATCAGCAGAATAACGAAGTGAAGAACGTATAATGGAATTAAAAATTAAAGTTTGCACTAACGATAGCTGTAAGGTAATCATACTTGACGATACTGGTACAGGAGAGAATGGCTATTTGCCTGAATCTTCTTCAGTTATCGTCAAGAACAGATTCAAGTACTCTGACACTGTATCTATTGATGTCTTACAACATAATAAGGCAGATGGGCCTGAAATACAACTTCCTGTTTACACTTTACATGATGACGGTAATAAGTCAGTAACTATGCCAGTAGGGTTTGATGGGTGGTTTAATGTATATCATATAGTTCTGCCGACTAAAGATTGGTTTGATAGAGAGATGGATAAAACGGCTGGTTCAGCTGTAACTATGTATGCCACTGTGTACTATTCGGACGGCATCTACATCTATAAGTATTTTAATGGCACATCTACGACCGTAACTGTAGATGAGATAGTAGAGAGGAACGTAGAAGATACTACAATTTCTAGGACATATAATAATTACGTGTCTATTTGTTTTCTTAAGAAATGTTATATATCTTTGTGCCAGCAAATATTTAATAGCAGAGGTTTCAGTAAATGTTGGAGTAAGAATGCTGTAGCGGCCGAATTATCCTACAAGAGAGATTTAGTCTGGATGGCTATTAATGTAATCAAATATATGGTTCAATCTAATCAGTTAGCTGAAGCTGAACGAATCATAGAACAAATAGGAGGTTGTAATGGCTTGTGTAAATCAGAATACAGCAAATGGCCAGAGCAAGGCTGTGGATGCTCTCAAAGATAAGGTGATTTGTGAATACAAAGAACTGCTTAAGTATTTAGAACGGGGGCATAGATATGACTACCAACTAATTCTCGAAGAGATAAGTCTCATCGAATTGCTAGAAGAGAATGAAGTTAATAGGTCTGAATTTGTAGAACAATTTTATCTTAATAATAAATGGCAGATAACTCTATTTTAACACCAGGTGGTTCTGGAAATGAATGTATCAATCCTGTTAACGAACAAATTGATACTTCACAATTTCTGAAAGTAGATTACCGCTTAGGGGAGTTTGAGAGTGAGTCAGATAAACAAATTGCTAGAATTAATCTTGGAGCTGCTGGCATTAATGATGTCTATGATAAGACTTCAGCAGATTTAAAGACATTAGAGGCAGTTAAGACCTCAATGGATACTCACCTAGCTACTGAAGACCCACATAATATAATTCCTACTATAGAAAGTAAACTGGAGGGTTTTGTTAAAGAGGATGGAACCACACCATTCTTAGCACCTCAAACAGGTGTTGACCCGTTGACAGACTTTCATTTAACAACCAAGAGATTCGTGACTGCTTTAATGGACAGTCATTTAGCTAAAACAGACCCACATAATATAATTCCTCTTGTAGAGGAAATACTTAAAGTATATGTAACTACTGACCAGATTTATAGGAAGGTAGAGTTATATACTAGAGAACAAGTTGACGACTTAATCAAGAATTTCGTTAGACGTGACGGAACTACTGCATTTTTAAAACCACAGTTAGGAGTTACTCCAGTAGCTGATGGGCATCTATCTACTAAGAAATATGTAGATGATGTAATGTTTAAACATTTAGTTGATGCAGACCCTCACGGATTTGTAACGTTACTTAATCAGAGACTAAACAACTATTTCAGGAAGACTGAAACTTACTCTAGAGCAGAGACTTATTCAAGAGCTCAAATTGATGCCATTATTAATCAATTGGTAATTGATGCGGCTAGAGGGGCTATTGAGGAACATATCAATCAATATGACCCTCATGGAACTCTTAAAGAAATCTATAGTAAGCATTATGTACCTCGTGATGGTTCAGTTCCATTTACTGCCCCACAGAAGGGAGTAGATGCTGTAGAAGATGACGAATTAGTAACTAAGAGACAACTGGATGCTTCTATTGTAGAAGAGCCTGTTTGGATTACTAGTGGACCAGTTCAGACTACAGTAGGCTTCGTTGAAGATGAAACTGACCCAGGAGAGAAATTGAATCTTCAAGAGGTTATGGATGCAATCTTCTACGGTAAATCTGTAGATGTTAAAGCTCCTGCGTATGCTTTACTGGGTTCTATAGTAGACGTTGAACTATTCGTTAGAGGTTCTACTGGAGTGATATCTTATGCTGAATTATGGCAGAACGATGAGCTTATTGGAACATATACTAAGGACGATTTCGAATTAGGACAGTTGACTGTAAAGAGTTTACCTATTAACGAAGAAACTACTTTTACGTTTAAAGTATTCTATCCTAATGGTACATATCTGGAAGCTAGTTGTACTACTAAAGTAGCATATGATATATTTGTAGGAATCTTACCTAAATGGTATGCAGCCTCTAATGTTAATTATGATTACTTACTTCAGCTAGTTCAATCAGACCCAGAGAACAATAGCATTGACAGTTCTGGTGATTTAGTATCAGAAATCAAACACAAATATAATTTCTCAAGTCCTAAAGAGCTTAAGCAAATATTTGTAGCAATGCCTAAGGAATATCCAGACTTAGTTCAAATGACAACGCCTTCTCAACAGTTTGGTCTTGAATCGTTTGACATTATTAGCGATATCCCATTTGAAATTCCTGGATTGTCAAATAGTAAAATATATAAGATATATGTATTCAAGGAGTCTCTAGTAACTCTCAACTTGGAGGTAACATTTAAGTTTGACCCAGCTAACATTTAATAAGTATGAGAGCATATAGTGAAATTATAGCAAGTTTTAGAAGAGGTGGTCCGTTCCCTATAGAAGCTGACTATATCTTCGAAACTGAAGCGAAACTGAAAGAATTTTATTCATCTCCTGAAGAGAATGCTATTTTACACAAGGGATTGTTAAAGGTAGTTGAAAATGACGGAGATGGTAATCAAGCACTATATTGGGTCACTAGAAAGGAGACTAACGATGAGTTAGAGTTTACTAAACTTATTACTTCTAAGAGTGATGAAACTATAGCTGACTTGATAACTAGATTAGAGCAGGAAATTAAAGATAGAAAGACAGCAGACGATGCTATCTGGGGAAGTGTTGACCATACTAGTGTACCAGAGGACTTAAACAGTCTGAAGGACATTGCAGAGGAAATTACTAAAATTAGAGAGCATCTAGGTAATCTAGACAGCACTGATGAGGAATTACAGAGTAATATTGATAAGGTACAAGCCGAACTCGATAAGACACAAGAAGGAGTAGGTTTGGGAGAAGACGGAGCTTATGTTCCTGATACTGAAACTACTTACCTTAAAGACTCTACATCTGTAATGGATTCTCTGCGCAAGCTAGACGAATTAGTGAATCATGCTATTCACTTTAACTGGGTTACACTAGAAGATACTCCAAGCATTGAATTAGATATTGATAGACAGATTACTGGAACTACAATATCTGGTAATGTTAAGGTATCTACTGATAGTGGTAACGGAATTACCATAAAGAATGACGGTCTATTCTATAAACTAACTACTGAATATTTAGACGGACTCTTAACTATTAAGGTTAACGATAATGTTATAGGACAACATCAAATTGGTTTGTCAGCTATCGTAGAGGATGCTAAGTACGACCCAGATACGGAAGAGCTAGTTATAGTATTTAAACTTCTAACTGGTGATAAGCAAGTAGTTAGGATTCCAGTTGGAACTCTTATTAGAGAATGGGAAGTTGATAACTCTATTCCTGATAAGGTAGTAGAATTGGAGAAAGTGTTATCATTAGGAACTGGCGCTGATAAGCTTTCTGCTGACGTTAGGTTGCATACAGCTAAAGATAACATCTTAGTAAAAGAAGGAAATGCTCTGTATGTTAAAGGTACTTCCGATAACATTACGCATGATTCTAAAGCCTTGGATGTTGTTATTAGTGAATTACAAAGTGATATTGATAGCCACCTTAAAGATTTCAACAATCCACATAGAGTCACTCCAGCACAGATTGGAGCCATTTCTTTGCCCGAAGTTGAAATTCTACTAAAGTCTAAAGCAGATTTAGTAAGTGGAAAGGTTCCTAAAGAACAACTTCCAGATGATATAGGTGGTGAAGTAACTTGGATTGACGTAGAAGGTGATGAAGAAACAGTATCCTAATAGGCCCGCTAATATGAGCCAGTTGGACTATTTGTGGACAACATATGGCCCATATACGGTGTCGGACTCAATAGACGTTGAAGACTCTATTCCTTCTTCTAAAGCTATCAAAGATGCTATTGCTACTCAGGTAACTGGTATAGTAGAACTCGATACTCAAGAAGAAGGTAATAAGGTTAGAGTTATAGGTAAAGGAGGAAGTGGTGAGGAAATATCATCAATCCTTCTTGATAAAGATACTAAGATAGTTTCGTTTGAAAGACATCTTATAACACAAGAGGATATAGATAACGGATTCGGTAATGCACTGAATGAGGAATGGCTGATACTTACTGCTTCTAATGGAGATAGATTTGAAGTGTCTCTGGAAGACTTTGTAGTTAAAGGACAAATAACTAATACTATTATTACCCAGACTAAGAATGGTAATATTGCATCAGAGTTAAGGATTAATAATCCAATTACTAATAGGTCTGTAGATTTATTAACTTCAAACTTTGGAGTTAGGGCAGACTTAGTAGTTGATACTGATGCTGATTCTAACATAGTTATTACTAAGGGTGATAAAGGAGTTGTTTGTAAATTTAGTTGGGAAGGTACAGAATATCCAGTAAGAATTAAAGCCGTAGATACTTACGATGAGTATTTACTACAGACTTTGGAACCTAATACCATTTACTTCATAAAGGATATTAAGTCTATTTACCTTAATGGAGTTAAATATGCCTCTGAAGGTGGTGGAGGTTTAGACCCTGACTTGTATTATACTAAATCAGAAACTGATGCTCTTATATCTAATATTGAAAGTGACTTAGACAATAAAGTTAGTTTGGTTGATGGTAATATAGTATTAGAGGAAGGTCAAGGAATTGTGGTTAATCGTAGAGACGGTGTTCAGAATTTAATATCATCTGACAATTCCGGAGGGTTTAAACTTGGTAATGTTAATTCTTATCTGGAGATATACACTAATACAAGACCAGCCGTTGTAGTAGGGGAAGACACTGACTCACTTGCATTAATGTCAGACTTGACTTCTTATACTTGGAATGAAGTAACTACTGCTAAAGCTACCAGACTCGCTGATTTACCAGAGAGTTATCCAGTAGGAACTTTAACAGTTAAGCATTCTGAAGGAGAAGTTAGTTACGACGGTTCCGAAGATGTATCTATTGACTTAACACATATACAACAATCAATTAATACATTGAAAGATACTATGGAGTACTTACTATCTACTAAACAAGATAAGCTTGTTAGTGGAGTTAACATTAAGAAGATTAATGGTAAGTCAGTACTCGGTAATGGAGATATACTTATATCTTCTGATTCTACAGCTATTAGATATAAGGGGTCTGTAGCTACTCGTATGTATTTACCTTCTGCTCCAGAAGTAGGTGATATTTACAACGTTATTAATGACGGTGCTAACTATGCTTGGAATGGAGAAACTTGGGAAACATATGGAACTATAACTCCAACTGGAGTAGATTTGTATAAGAATGCCAGTGGTGAAATAACTGGCGGGGAGGTAAGATTCAGTGATAATACTGTGCTCCCTATTAACATATTTATTAAATAACATCATTAAATTTTATGGCACAATTAAAATTTTACAGAGGGTTAAAAGTCAATTATGTAGCTGAAACTACTCACAAGGATGGGATTTACTTTGCTACAGACACCAATGAAATCCTTATGAATGGTAAGGCTTACACAGGAGCTCTAGCTGCTGGTAAAGTCGTTACTAATGTAGCCTTGTCTTCTGATAAAAGCAAACTGGTCATTACTTACTCTGATACCACTACAACAGAGATTGAAGTAGGTAGCGGTAAGTATACATCAGCTATTGAAGACAAAGATTTAGCTATGCCTAATGCTGTCGGTGGTATCGCTAAAGGAACTAAGGTAAGTGCTCTGGAAGGACAGACATATGATTATATGTGGGATGAACTGCTGTTCCCTACTATTAATCCTACATTTACTGCTCCTACTGCAAGCATCTCATTTAAGAGTTATTCAACTCCTCGAGAAGTTGGAGCTACTGCACCTACTGCTGCTAACTTCAACACTAGTCTTAATAAGGGAGCTATTACCTTAAATGGAACAAAACAAGCAGACAGGTCTGGTAACTTAGATGCAGATAATTCATTTATCTTCGTAAGTGGACAAGAATCTAACACAACTCTGCCTACTACTGTAACACTTGGTAATACTACTTATACTTATAAGGCAGCTTATTTGCAAGGACCTCAACCTAAAGATAACAAAGGAAACAATTATAGCATTCCACTTGCAGCTGGTTCGGTTAACTCTTCAGCTATCACACTTAATGGTACATATCCTTGGTATGCATCTACAAGTACAGCTTCTTCTGGTACGCCTGTGGTTAAACAAGCTCTTATTGCTTGGAATGCTTCTACTGGAGCTATGACTACTCCTAGATTTGAATTACAACCTTCTGGTACTCTTCCACAGGTATTCAAGCTGCCAAGAGCTGTCACTCAACTTCAAATGTTGAACACAGTATCAGGTAACATGGAAGTTATAGGACTTGGTGACTGGACTAAGACAGAAGAAGAGATTACTATTGGAACCACACCTGTAACTTATTCAGTTTACACTTACAATGGTTCTACTAGAGGTTCAGTAACTTTAATCGCTAAATTCTAATTTGACATATGGCAAGAAATAAAGGTACATTCCAATTTGCAGCCAACTTTGAGGTTAAACTTCAAGGTGCTTTAGACCCAAGAATCTTAGTAGATAATAAGTCTGAACTTATTAATAAAGAGACTTGGCCGTATGATGGCAATACTATCTACGTATATAATGGATTGCTAGTAGCCGTTGCTGCTGATAAGGCAATTTATATGCTAGTTGATAAAAATAAAATTCTGGAAGCAGATTACTCCGGATGGAAACAAATGGACGTTGCTGCTGCACAGACAGTAGAGATTATTAACAACTTAAATTCTTCTTCTACCACTGCTGCATTGTCAGCTAATCAAGGTAGAGTATTAGGACAGAGAGTTACTACCCTTGAGGGCAAAATTTCTTCTGTATATTCATACAAAGGCTCCAAAGTTACTTATGCAGAACTTCCTAGTGATGCAGCAGCAGGTGATGTATGGAATGTAGAGGAAGCTCATGACAATCATCCAGCTGGTACTAACTGGGCATGGACTGGTACAGCATGGGATGCTCTGGGTGGAGCTATTGACCTGTCTGCATACTACAATAAGACTCAAGCAAATGCTGCAATTGCAGCTGCTGTTGATGCAGAGAAGACTTTAAGAGAAGCAGCTGATACTGCATTAGGCAGTAAAATTACTACTAATACTCAAGCTATTGCTAAGATTAATGGTAGTGCTGATGCTGAAGGTTCTCTAGCTAATACTCTGAAACAGGCTAAAGATTATGCAGATACTAAAGTTAGTGATGTTAGTAATTTAGTAGCTAATAAAGTTGATAAGGTAGAAGGTAGTACTCTGATTCCAGAAACTAAACTTGCACTTATTGACACTAACGCTTCAGATATTGATGCTCTAGAAGTTAGAGTTGCTGCTAACGAGGCTAAACTTGTTGGAATCACCACTACTGTAGTTTCGACAATTAATACAGCTATCGATGCAGCTATGGCTTGGCACGAAGTAACTGAATAAAACACATAATATATTAAAATGGAAAAAATGTTTGTACACGTAGCGAAGAAGTCCACATTTACCAGTGAACTACAAGAACAATACACCAATAGTATTGTTTTCATTAAAGATTCACAGGAGATTTATACTCATGGAACGTTCTACGCTATTCCCGATTCTTACAAAGGCAAAATTACTTCATTGGAGAGTGCTGTGGCAGCTTTACAGGCTGCCAAGGCCTTTTCTAAAGTTTCTGACGGTACTAATGTTGCAGAGTCTCCTTCTCATGACGGAACTCTTAAATTCAACAAAGGCTCTAATGTAAATATCACTGTCGGAACAGATGGAGTAACAATTAGCGCTACAGATACTAAATACACACAAGGTTCTGGTATCTCTATTGAAGGTACTACAATTAATCACTCTAATTCAGTAACTGCTGGCACAGCTAAAGGTGATAATAGTAAGACATTAGCATTTGGTGGAACGTTTACTATTCCTAGCATTACTTATGATGCACAAGGACACGTTACAGCTAAAGGAACCACTACAATGACTATGCCAGCTGCTCCTTCATTTACTAACTGGCAAGCTAAGAATGTTGTTGGCGCTTCTGCTACAGCTACAGCTAATGCAGCAACTACTAATGCTACTACATTCTTGAACTTAATTGAGAATGGTGCAGTAAGAAGCTCACATCAAATTACTGGTACTGGTAAAGTAACAGTTACAGCTGATGCTACTGGTAAAGTAACAATTAATGGTGCTGCAACCACGGCTGCTTCTGGTTCTGCTAATGGTACTATTGCAATTGACGGAACTGATGTTGCTGTTAAAGGATTAGGTTCTGCTGCATATACAGCATCATCTGCATATGCAACTGCTGCTCAAGGTACTAAGGCTGATAATGCTGTTCCAAATACTAGAACTGTAAACGGACATGCACTTAGTGCTAATGTTACTGTTACTAAAGCTGATGTAGGCTTAGGTAACGTAACAAATGAATCTAAGGCTACAATGTTTACAAGCCCAGCGTTTATTGGAACTCCTACAGCTCCTACTGCTGCTGGTGGAACTAATACTACTCAAATTGCAACTACTGCATTTGTAATTAACGAGATTGGAAGTAAGATTTCTGCTGCTCAAGCACTTAGATTCAAAGGAACTATTGGCACAGACGGTGATGTAACTGAACTTCCAGCTAATCACACAGTTGGAGATACTTACGTAGTTAAGGCTGCTGGTAACTTTGCGGGCGAAGGCTGTGAAGCAGGTGACATGATTATCTGTGTTAAATCTGGAACGACTGCTGCAAATGGTGACTGGTCAGTTATTCAGAGAAACTTAGACGGTGCTGTTACTGGCAAATCCCTAACTGCTAACGCAGTAATTTTAGGTAACGGTGGGTCTACTGTTAAAGCTCTAGCTACTGGTACTGCTGGATATGTACTAAAAGCTACTGCTAGTGGTCCTGCATGGCAAGCAGAGAAAGACACAGTTTATACTCACCCTGCTGGAGGTGCTCCTAGTAAAACTTCTGGATTCTATAAATTCAGTACAGATGCTACTAGTCACGTTGCTTCAGTAACTGCTGTTACTAAGGCTGATATTACTGCTTTGGGTATTCCAGGAGCTGATACTAATACTACTTATACATTTGCTAATGGTACAGCTGGTAGCTTTACTGTAACTCCTTCTGGAGGTTCTAAACAAACAGTTAGTATTGGTAAACCTGCTACTGCTGGTGCGGCTGATACTGCTGCTAAGTGGGCTACTGCTCGTACTATCACAGTTAGTGGTGGTGTAACTGGAAGTGTTTCTTTAGATGGTTCTGCTAACGTTACACTAGCTACTACTCTAGCCAATCTGGCTTCTAATAAGGTAACTGCAATGACTGGTTATACCAAACCGTCAGATACAGGTGCAATTGCTGCTGGTGATTCACTTAATGCTGCTATTGGTAAACTAGAAGCTGCATGGGATTGGGTTGAACTATAATATATGTACAAGAAGGAGGGAGTAGCATCCCTCCTTTATTTTATAATGATTAAAATTTAAGTGATATGGCAATTAATAAGAAATTAATTCACTTTAATAAGAAAGCTACTTTTAACTCACAGAAGTTATCAGCCAATGATTCTAATACTCAATATCAGGTAGGAGGTACTGGAACTGTTCAGACTGGAGCTCCTGACATTAACTATCAATCTATAGTTTATATTAAAGATTCTAAAGAAATTTGGACTCATGGACAATTCTATGCTACTGCTGTAACATGGAGTACTATTACAGGCAAGCCTAGTTTTGCTACTGTAGCTACATCGGGTAGTTATAATGACTTGAATAACAAGCCCACAATTCCTACTAAATTACCTACCCCAAACGCATTGACCTTTACTGGTGCAGTAACAGGCACATGGGACGGTAGTTCAGCTAAAACTGTAAACATACCTTCTGGTTCTTCATACACATTACCGTTAGCATCGAACAGTACCCGTGGAGGTATCAAGTTATCAAGTAGCACACAGGGAGGAACTCCTAACGGAATTACTACAACTTCAGGCAGAACATATGCTGTTCAGGTTAATAGTAGTGAACAAGCAGTGGTAAATGTTCCTTGGACTGATACTACATACAGTTTACCAACTGCATCAGCTACTACACTTGGTGGTGTAAAAGTAGGAAGTGGTTTGGCAATTAGTAATGGTGTTCTATCTGCTACAGGTGGTGGAGAAGCCGACTCAGTTGCATGGGGCAATGTGACAGGTAAACCATCATGGATTGGTTCTTCTAAACCTTCTTATAGCTGGTCAGAAATCACAAGCAAGCCTACCTTAGTTAAACAAGTAGAACCTGGAACTCCCAGTACGGATTGGCAATCAGCGTATGTTCCATTAGATGTTACATACAGTGATACGTCTATTTCTCATAAAATCATTTCTTTACCTATGGCTTCTCCAGCAAGCAGTAATAGTCAAGGTCGTGCAGGTTTAATAACTGGTGTTGATAAGAAGAAACTTGATGACTTTACAGATACAAAGAACACAGCAGGTGCAACAAATTCTACTGGTAGACTATACCTAATTGGAGCTACATCACAAGGAGCTAATCCACAAACTTACAGTAAGAATGGTGTTTACATAGAAGATGATGGAATTCTTATGTCTTTGCAAGGATTTGAAGGTGGTGCAATTACATCAACAGCAGCTATCTATGCAGCTAATGGATTCTTTGATACATCTGATGCTAGAGTAAAAACTAACGTAGTAGAAATTGATGCAAGTAAAGCTGATGCTGTTAGACTAGTAGAGTTTGATAGAACAGACAAAAAACATCATGGCTATGGAGTAATTGCTCAAGAACTTGAGAAAGTGTATCCAGAAATGGTGAACACTGATAGTGAAGGGTTCAAATCAGTTAACTATAACGAACTTGCTATGGTTAAAATTAAATATCTAGAGGACAAAGTTGCAAGACTTGAAGCTCTAGTTGGAAGATTACTTGCAGAGTAATTATTATAATCTCATAACGTTTTCATTAAGAAGGTCGCCAATAGGCGGCCTTTCTTTGTTTGTACCTGATTACTAGAACCACCTATGCAATAAATTAATTGTTAACGAGTGTTAAATAATTTGGTAATGTCCAGAATTTAACGTAACTTTGTAACATCGAATTTGGAAGTATAGTATATTTATATATTATGCCCTCAACAGATATTGTATTATTTATCGTAAATTTATTTAATTATGGCAGAATTTCTAACAATGGACGAAGCTAAGTCAAAGTTCGGTACTAAAGGAAGAACAAACGCTGGACTTACACTTGGTATTATCGGTACTGCATTAGCAGCTTTCGCTGGAAACAACGGAGGATGTGGTTGTGGTAACGGTGGCGGAATCCTTGGAAACCTCTTTGGAGGTAACAACAACTGTTGCGCTATGCAGGCAGCTGAAAATGCTAAAACCTTAGCTATGGCTCAAGGACAGCAAGCTGATAACCTATCATGGGCGAACAGAGTACAATCAATGCAAGACGACATTGACCTGTACACTTACGTTAACAGCCGTGCTTTGGCTACTAACGAGAGAATCGGTAACGAGTCTCAAGTTTTAACTAACCAAATCTGGAAAGGTAGAGTAGAAGACCTTCAAGAGAAGAGTGCAATGTACGTAGATATCGTATCTCGTGATAATGCACAGAATTTAAGATTATGTGATGAGCTTTACAAGAGGAGAGAACAAGATGTTCAGGAGAAAGCTGATTTGTTCGCTAGACTAAGTACTAGAATCTCTGATTTAGAGAAGAAAGAAGCTGCTGCTCTACCTCTAATGTTCGAGCTTAACAAAGTTAATGCTGAAAGATACACTGATGCTTGCTGCTGCAAGTCTGAAACTAATCTGTTAATGACTGCTAATGGATTACAGCGTCAACTTGACCACAAGATTGATGGACAGTTGAAATATGCTTACAGTGACCTGTGTGCACCTGTTCCAAGTATAGCTCCACTATACTGTAGCCCATTCACAAGTTACGGAACTGGCATGTATGCTGGAACTGCTGCTAGTAACTTCAATGCTGTAAATACAGCTATTAACACAGTTACAGGCGGATGTCCTTCTTGTACAGCCCAATAACTTAAGATAACCCATAAAAGGGAGGCTACAATCTAAGTGGTCTCCCTTTTATTATTTAATTCAAATTTAATTATCGTATGAAAGTTAAAATTACACCAACTGGAGAAAGTGCTCAAGTAATGGAGTTTAATGTATCGTTACCGTGTGGGGCAAATGCATCAATTGCTCCTGTGTCTACATTAACAGTTACACAGAGATGGGCAAAAGTCGTTAACGTTTCAACTACAGGAACGGAGTACGTACAAGTTACTAAATTTGATGTTATTCACAATATCCAATACACTGATTGTAAAGGAAATGTAAGAGTGTCTACAGAGTCTACATCTACGATTATGGAGACTGCTGCAACTAGTGAAACTATTACCACTTTGACACCAACAGTAACTAAAGTTATAGATGTGATTATACCTAACGGAGTTAGTATTGTTAGTCAACAAGTACTTGATGAATTGCCTACTTCTCTTCCTGTTAAGGGACATTGTGCATATTCAGTATTTGATGTTAGAGTAACACCTGCTCCTGCACCAACAGCCGCAATTGCGTCAGTAGCTAAATCTAAATAACATGTTTGGACAACCATTCGGTAGTAACTACACGGATTTACAGAACCATTACATGCAACAAGCTCAACAAGCACAGCAGAAGACCCAACCTATTCTAGATGAAATAAACAGAGAGGTTGGGTCTCTGTCTTTAGATGAGCAGAAGGTTCTAGCACAGATGCCAGAATATCAAATGGCTAAGCAAACCTATGAAGCTGGCTTTATGTCATTCTTAGGCACTAAGTTTAGTCAAGAGTTCGTGTCATCAGCAGATGGTAAAGTAGCAGCTGATAATCTATTAGCTACTATTAGAAAGAGTAAAGAGCACATTCATGCTCAATTAAAAGCTAAAGAAGATAAGGTTAACACATTATTAGAACTTGTGGAACAGGACCCAGAGATTAAGAAGAGATTAGACGAAGTTATGTTAAGTAAAAGTAAGTAATGAGCGATAAAGAAATTGTATTTCAAGCTATTAATAAGTATGCTAAAGACTTGGCGAGTAACCTATTTCATTTTAATAGCGTGGCAAGTCAAGCTGTTATCACATACGTAGTTAAGAATATGGAAGATAAATATGGTAAGTATTTAGACATATTCACAGACGTGCACGGCAATATTAATCTAGAGTTGCTTGCCAATGCAGTTAAAGCAGAGATGAAAGAGAAGTCTGCTGATGGGTTTGTAGTTAACATTCTTAACAAGCCAGTAAGGTTTGGAGAGGACGACGTTAATCAATTAGTAGAAATATTTAAGACATTTAAACAGAACAATTAATCCAAATTCGAGCCATGATTAATTTACGATTAGAGAGAACTTATAAGGGTGTGTCTTATACTATAGGGAAGCTGTACCTAAACGGTAAGTATTTCTGTGACACTCTTGAGGATACAGACAGAGGGCTGAAAGATACTATGCCTACAGAGGAAATTGAGAAGATTAAGGTATATGGTAAAACCGCTATACCTACTGGCACATATAAGGTTGATATGAATACAGTTAGTCCTAAGTTTAAGGATAGGACTTGGGCTAAGCCATATAGTGGTAAATTACCTAGATTATTAGATGTTAAAGGTTACAGCGGAGTTCTTATTCACGTTGGTAACAAACCAGAAGATACATTGGGATGTCTTTTAGTTGGAGAGAATAAGGTTAAAGGGCAAGTTATTAATAGTACTGCTGCATTTAATAGACTTATGACTGAACTTAATAAGGACAAGAATATAGAAATAACTATTGAGTAATGAGCAACTTTGATAAATTATTTGGAAGAACTTATAGTACAGTAGGTAACTCTGATTCTGACTTTATTATTAAAACTAGAGGACAGGTTAAGGTACAATGGGGCAAGAAGTTCATTGACATTATAAAGGACGGTAAACTTAATGTTGATGTTAGTTTTATAGGCTCTGTCGATTCCTATAACGATATAGGTTCTAAAGACGGTCTGTACTATGTTAAAGAAAACGGTTCTATATATTTAGTTGTTAATGGTAATAAAATTAATATACTAGGGGATGTTGACGGCACCTACGTATCATTTGCATCTAAGCAAGATACTGCTGATGAACAGAAAGGTCAGGCATCTAAGAACCTAGGGATTAGATATTCGTCTAAAGATGAAGCAACTGAATATGGTGTTACAAACGGAATAGTTTTCCTAGAAGATGCTAATAGATGGTATATAGTGGAAGATGGCGTATTTACTTTGTATCCGAGTGAATTGGAGAGTCCATACAAGAAGCAGTTAATTATAAGTAAAGAGGACAACTCTATAGGAGCTTTAGTCATAAGTGGACAAGGTAACGGTAATGCTCTAGTATTTAACGCAGGAAGTGATACCTTATCAATTTATAAAGATTTTGATAATTATAGTGTAGATTCTTCCTCTCCAATAATTACAACGGTTGGAACTACCTCTACTGCGGAATTAGGATTAGATGGATTATCTCTAAGCAAGAGCTTGTTCTGTGATTCTATAGAATCATCTAGTGCGTCGGATTCTACTGGATTTAAATTATATATGTTAGATGGCAAATCTATATTGTCAGTAGACCAATTAATGGTCCGAGAATCTTCTGATATAGTTGACATCACTTATGAGGAACTTGTTACCTTAATAGATTCTACAAGTTTGTCTACAGCTACTAGGTATAGAATAACAGATTTCCAAAATGAGTGGGAACTGACTACTGAAGAGGATGTAATAGATGAAGATGAGCAGGCCGTGGATGAGAATGGAGACCCCTTGTGGCAAGATGAAGATGAAACCATACCAGTTATAGCTGTCCATAAGAATACACATCCTTTAATAGTGTCTGCAATAACAACCTCTAAATTGGCCAGTACTGGGACCTTTGATGATAATAGAGAGTGGAAAGTGGAGTATGACCCTTCTTATAACGAAACATTGTCTGTTAATAGATATGACGAGAGCGGTAATTTTATAGAAACTGTAGAATTGGCAGCCAAAGGAAGAATCACTAGATTAACAGATGAGAAGGGCAATTCCTGTAACTATGACTTTAAACATCTAAGATTTAAAATCACCGAAGACGGTGTAGATAAGTGGATTTATACATTTAGAAACGGAGAAGAGGATTTAAGTTTAACTGATACATGTAAGAATAATGTACTAACTGTTAATAATTATGAGATTAAATCTGAAACTGTAACTGTACGTGACAATGGTACTATTGTTACATTACAAGGAACTCTTTCTGATAATAACTTTGGAACTATTAATAGCAACTTTAACTTCTCCGGGACTGCTAATAAATTGAATGTGTCCGGAACATTAGAGAATGTAACATTTAAAGAAGATTCCACTATAGACGAAGTAACTATTAGGAGTCTTACTAACGTAACATTTAATGAGTCGTTCTCAAGGACTACATTTCATTCAGATATAAACGATGTTGACTTTGATACTACTGTATACGCTCTACTTTATGATAATGAAAAGGTAAAAGATGTATATTACAACAATAACACAGTCTCTGTCATTTGTATTCCTGATATAGCAGTTGCAACATCTGGAATACCTGCGGGCACAATAGTAATGTATAACGGAACATCTGGAATACCTGCGGGCTGGGCTATATGCGATGGTACTGAAGGTACTCCTAACTTGACTGGCAACTTCATTAAAGCCAGTGAAACTGCTGGTGAAACAGGGGAATTTATACCTGCAAGCTCCGGTAGTTCAACTGAAACTCCTATTACATATTACTCATTAGTGTTTATTATGAAATTGGCTTAATGGAGATAGCAATATTTAGTGATAGATTACTAATTTACGTTAAATTAAGAATAATTAGTCTTTAATTTTAAGGTATGGAAATTTATCACTAAATTTGCAAATAACTTTAAAAGGGAATAATATGGACATGAAATTAGAAGAATTAGGTTTTGACGATGAAGACCTGCTAGGTGAAGACGGTGTAGTGCAAACAGGAGACCCTGATGATGACATTAAACGTTGGATTGACAATGATACTCCAGTAGATTTGGATGAACCATTGGACAATCAAGAACCACCTAAAGAAGGTGACGGAGATACAGAACCTACAGAGGATGATTTAATCACAACTATGCTCAAAGCTAAAGGAATCAATCCAGAGGCTATTAAGTTCCAAAATGATAACGGAGAAGTAGAAGAAATTCCATTCTCTGAACTATCTAGGGAAGAGCAATTAGAGCTTTTAAACTATGATGATACAGATTATAATTATGGTTTAGAGCCAGAAGAGATTGACCTTATTAACGAGCTTAGAAGAAATAATTTAAGTGTAGATGACTATTTGGAATCTCATAGACGTCAAGCTATTCAGGATTACCTAGACCACCTAGAAGATGAACCAGAATATCAAGTAGATGGCATGACAGATGATGAACTATTTATTGCAGATTTAAAGGCAAATGTCCCAGAACTTACTGATGATGAAGCTTTAGAACAGTTAAATCTTGAGAAGCAAAACGAAGCTCTCTTTAATAAGAAGATGAGCGGAATGAGAGCTAGCTATCAGCAACGCGAAGAAGCAGCTATGCAGCAAGCTCAAGCAGAAGCAGAAGCTCAACAGAAAGAAATGTATGAAGCTTACGAAGACGAAATTTTACAAGCTATTCAAGATAACGAAACTATAGATTTGGGAGAGTCATCATTAACGCTATCAGAGGACGATATGAATGAAATTGCTTCCTTTATCTTAGATTCAGATGCTGCTGGAGTAAGATACTTAGCCAAAGCCATTAATGACCCACAAATGCTAGTGCAGATGTCGTGGTTTGCTCTTAAAGGACAAGAAGCTATACGTCAAATCTCCGAATATTATAAACATCAGATTACAGAGCAATCCAAAGCCAATTATAAGAAAGGTTATGAGGATGCTAAGGCTGGCAGAGCCTCTAATCCTGCTAAGACTGTAGTTAAAAGACCAGAGCAGCAAACTGGTCGTAAACCTAAAACAACATCTATTTACGATTTAGATTAAAATCCAAATAAATTATTATGATAGTAGCAAATTTCGTAACTAATCGCGCCACTATGGGCGACACTAGAACTTATGAAGACTTCTATAAGTTTCTAGGAACTAAACCAACTAGACTTGGTGTAGTATCAAGACTCTACCCAGAATTGACTGCTTCTTACCTAACAGAATCTTTGAGAAACATCTTCTACATGGATTCTAAATCAAATAACAAGTACAGAAGCATTGACTCAATGTACTTTGAATGGGAAGTTGAAACCAACTACATTAAGAGAGTTGAGTTTGCAGATGTACCAACTGAAACTGGAGAGAACGGAACTGAAATCGTAATGGCTTTCAAAGAGAACTATTACCAGAAGTACGACATCTTCAAGATTGATAAAACAATGCAGCAATGCTTTGTAACCCAGAGACCAGTTCGTAAAGCTGATAATTACTGGGAAGTAACTGTTAGACTTATTGACAACGACTACTCTAGTGTTCTTGACCTTAGCGGATGCCAAATTGGTGACACTACTCGTTTCCAATCTAACGCTATGCCAGAAGCACACGAAGAGGGATATGTTAAATATCAATCTAACGTTGAAAGACACAGAGGTTATATTACTACTCACAGATGTGATGACAGTTATACAGCTCTGTATGCTGCACAAGAAGACGTTCTTATTAAAATAGGTGAAGGTAAAGGTAATGGTCAGATGTCTGAAACTATGTACCGCATGGATAAGACTCAATCTAACTTGCTGAAGAACTTCTTGTATGTAAGAAACAATGGCTTGCTGTTCAACAAAACTAACGTTGACAAGAATGGTAAACCGACACTGTTCGACCCTGACACTGGTCGTCCTATCTACATTGGTGATGGTATCATCCCACAAGTAGAAAGATTTGCATCTAAATATGCATATAATAAGCTTACTGTTGAAGCATTCACCACTGCTATCGCTATGATGAATGAGAAGAGTGAGAATCCAACTGGTAACAAATATGTACTTATTTGTAATGAGAAAGCATGGCAAGATGTACAAACTTGTCTATCAGAATGGCTTGCAAGATTCAAAACTTGCGGAACTTATCTATGGTCTAAGAAAGCTAACGGCTATGTTGACGTTGGTGCTACATTCCAATCTTATGAAATCGGTGGTAACACAATTTCATTCAAGGTTGACCGTACATTCTCTCGTGAATGGGGTAGCGACAAGGGCTTCATGCTAATGTTAGACTTGACTGCTGACAAAGTAAGTGGAGAACCAGCTATTCAAATGTTTACTCTTAAAAGTGGTGACTTCATCTCTAATAAATATCCAGGTGTTGGTGGACTTGATGGTCTAAGCTCAGGTGTAGTTTCTAGCCCTGTAGCAGCTTCTAAACTAATCAACTGGGGTTATTCTGGTGTTGGTGTATTCTCACCATACAGAAGCTTTATTATGAAAGAAGTGTAATTAAATAAGTAGATATTGTGGGGAAGGCATAGACCTTCCTCACATTATTTTACAAGATAGTAATTCATATTAAGTAAATGATTGAAATAATATGGCTAATGAAACAGACAACATAATTGTCTTAAGAAGTGTATTCGGTAAAGTAGGACAAAAGTACTTCCTTAATCCAGTTAGAGACCCACAGACAGGTAGATATCCTGACTGTGTAAGACCAGTAGATAGTAAAGGTGATATGCTATTAAGAGGAGAAGAAGATAAAGGTAAATGCTTGATTGCAGAGAACCGTGTATTTATTATTGAAGACGGTAAAACATTTGACCTTAATGACCCTTGGCAAGCAGCTGAATGGTATTCTATTCAACACTGTCCTATGATTGCTATGTCTCGTGACCAACGTGACAAGAATGGTAATTTAGTGATTGACGGTGACTCTAAAAGATACGGAGGAGCTGAACTTTACGTTGAAAGACCTGGTTATGAAACTAATAAGCGTGTTAATAAGAGACGTCTTATCCATGATGCTGAAGAGTATATCATTAAAGACCCACAAGGTGCTGCTGGTAGACTTAAAATGGCTAAATTGCTTGGACGTAACATGCGTAATGCTCCTGATGCCGACGTAGAAGACTTCTTGATGAACATTGCGTCTAAGGACCCAGAGAAGATTATTAATCTATATACTGGTGATGACATTGCACTTAGACTTCTGTTTATTGATGCTAAAGACAAACGTGTAATATACGTTAAGAATAAAGTATATCTATATAGCGAGAATCAAATTCCATTGGGCGCAAGTGATGATGCAGTTATTACTTGGATGAAGAGTCCACAGAATAGAAGAACTCTTGAACTAATTAAGAGGGACACATATCCGGAACTGTATGAACAACCAGAGCCTGATTTTACTAACAAAATTAAAGATGAAGAGACTAAGAAGTCATCTTCAACTGGTAACTATATTAAATAATGACTGCTAGACAGGTTTATGAAGGAACCGCTACTGAAGTAAATAAAGTACAGTCTATGACTCTATTATTAGAGGATTTTAACTACTTCTTTAATAAGGCTATATATCAGTATATTAACAAGAGATATAATATATATGATATTAACCAACAGACTACTGACGACATTAGGGTTCTGAAAGCTACAATAGCCCTTCCTGTAACACTTGCTACGTCCGCTTACGGAGACACAGAAGGTCTTGATTCACTATATGGTGCGACGTATGAAGTGGAATTACCTAGTGATTACTTACATTTACTTAATTGTGTATGTGATTTTGAACTAAAGAAGACTTTCAAATGTTATAACGCTGGCTCCAGAGTTCAAGTCGGAGCTAGCCGTTTAACATCTGACGCATGGTCTCAAATCATTCAGAATATCTATATGAGACCTAGCTATAAACGTCCTTATTTTTACATACACAATGTTGACATAAATACTAGCAATCCTACTAACCCGTATGATGCTGTTAATAATCCACATGGTACTGATATTAGTTCTGCTAAGACAGATACTGATACTAATGCTACAGATGTAGCTGGTGGATTGCCAAGAACAATTTCTATTGGTGGTAATGCTGTTACCACAGTAGAAAGAGAAGGACAGATTCGTTTCGGTAATCCTTCTACTGTTAGAATGGAGATACGGTACGGGAAGGACCATACTCTATTTGAGTTAAAAAAAGTATATGTGGACTACCTGAAAGCTCCACAAACTATACGATTGACACAAGAACAGATGGATATGACAGAAGACACATCCCAAATTATGGAATTTCCTGATTACGTGTGTCACGAGATTATTAATGAGCTGGTACATATAATCTTGGAGAACGAAGGTAATCCTAGATTACAAACACATATTCCGATATCAACGTCAGTTGCAAATCCAGCTCAGCAACAGACACAAACCAAATAATTATTTAAATTATGTTTAAGTGGACAAACACATTAATCGTAAATTCTAATTTAGATTCTAGTGGCAAACCAAAATGGTCAGCACAGGCTGAAGACACTGGTAGTGGAGTTGTAGGTAGCTTCGAATTTAAAAGAGTTAACAAATTCCTCAAACCAAACGTAGTAGCAATCTATAAGAAAAAAGCATCAGACCCAGTACTTGGTAAAGTTACTTTCACTATGAGCAATCAAGGTGTAGGTAATTATAGAGTTGCTCTTTACATCAGACTATCTGGAAGCCAGAACTCTTATTACTCAAATGACTTCGTATTCAAAGGTAGACCTTTGATGTATGAATTTGCAATTAAGAATGCAAGTGCTATAGCAGCAGATGTTGCTAAAGAAGCAGCTAGAGTAATTGAGAAGATTCAGACTATCTATGGAGACCACTGGATTAAAGCTAGTGCAAATGGTAACAACCTTGTTATTGAAGGAATGGATGAATATCAACTATTTACTAAAGCTGAAATTCAAAAATTCAATCCAGACTTGAACACTGCTTTAGTTGGTGGAGAGTTTGAAACGATTGCAACAGCACTTCCAGCTGACGACCCAGACTACGATGGACAAAACACTATTGTGAAATCTAAAGAAGGATTCGGTACTTACTGGATGATTCTTAAAGACCTAAGACTTCCGACTATGGAAGCTAGACGCTTTGCTGGTATTAACGAAGAAGAGCTTCCTGTTCCAGGAGCTAAGTATAATGAGTATATCATTAACTATTGCGTTAATAGAGGCATTATGGGCGGAGATGTTGTAGGAGAAGTTACAAGGTCACTTACGACTCATGTATTCTATGTTAAACAAGATTTGGCAGCTGATTTTGAAGCAGCTCTTGCTAAGATAGGTACTATCGGTCAAGAAGTTACTCCAGGTGAAACTGCACAACAAGCTCTAGAAGCTAGTAGTGCTAATGCAGCTGAAATTGCTAAATTGAAGACTGGCAAGGCTAACGCTGCTGATGTTTATACTAAAACAGAAGCGGATGCTAAATTTGAGCTAAAAGCGTAACAACTTAAAACAGTAATTGAAGGCGGGGGCGTCATACGCCTTCGCCTTTATTTATTATAATCATATGGGATATTACGAGAAATTATCGTCAGCCATATATAATGACATAATGAGTGGTCTTAGAGGTTATAGCTCCACTCCAACAATGTCATTAGAACAGTTAGAGGATGATTGCGTTGATGAAAGACTTCAAATTATTAAGGAATATTTTATTAAGGGATTAGTTCCTAAGAAGGACTTACTGATGACTATACCTTGTATAGAAGTTGATTGTAAGAATATTGAAAGGTGTAGATGTAATGCTAGTCCATGTGACACATTAACTGCTCATTTTGAAATTCCACAACTTCTTACAGAGTTTGGAGAAGACGGTATAGAATATATAGGAGCTACTGATATGAGTAATCCATTTATATATTACACTAATCCTATCGTAATGAAGTATCATAAATATAGAGTAAGAGGAAAGAATAAACCATACGTGTGGATTGATATAACTCCTAACGAGAACAACATGTACGATTGCTTCGTATTTAATGCTCCATTATTAAAGAAAGTAACAGTAGTGGCAATATTAAAAGACCCTAGACAATTAGATTGGTTCGGATGCTGTGCCCCTGTTGATATTAATAATATGACATTCATCGATGCTGAAATTAAGAAGAGACTAACTGAAAAGAAGATTCGTTACTATAGGCAGCTCGCAGCTCCTGTCTTACCTAATGACCAAGTACCTAAATAATGGAGAATTTTAATTCAGCTTATTATCAAATGAATCTGCTCTATGGAACAGAATTGTCTCCTGAAGAGTTCGAAGAAATTGGACTGATTGCCTGGCATAAGATAGGTAACAGGAGAACTAGATTATACAGGTATGTTACTGATATTCAATGCCCTGACAACACAGTGGATTTACCTTGCAACTGTGACATAATTGAAGCAGTCACTTATGGCTTTGAAGAGTGGAATTACGTTACGAATGACACAGTAAACGGAGATTACTCTTCACAGTTTACTGAAAACTATATAGAATCAAGAAAGCTTTATAGTGACCCTCTCTATATAAGTGGCAAGTATGCCAAATTTGAAAGAGTGGGGGATACTTTGTACTTTGAGAAGAATTATGGACAGGTAAACATTCTCTATAAGGGCATTCTGGTAGATGAGGACGGATTACCTGAAATCAATTATAAAGAGAAAGACGCCATTGCATGTTACTGTGCTTGCACTAAGAGATTTAAAGAAGGCTGGAAGAATCACAACCAGAATATGTTACAGGAAGCACAATTATTGGAACAAAGATGGCTGAAACTATGTGACGCAGCCAGAGTTTCAATTCATTTAAGTCAAAATGACATGAATGAAATCTTAGATGCTAAAACTAGTTGGAATAGAAAGATATTTAATAAGTCGTACAAACCCCTACGTTAATATGAATTATGCTTTAGGATATGCCTTTAACATCCATGACATGTTTGCTGGTTTTGATACCAGCAGACTTGACTTGGACAGTAAGACATGTGAGGAATTAATAGGTAATAGACATAAAGAAGTAATTGCTAAGCAAGTGTTTAAATACGCAGTTAAGCTAGTAATTGATGATATTATACATAGAAACAATAGATTTGAGCTTCCAACTTTAGGAAGAAATGCCTGGTTATACATGAAGAGAGTTTCTGGTAATGAGTTTACCGAAGCTAGACGATTTGGTAAGTGGAAAGATGTAGACTTTCTAGCTTCTGATTTCTGCGGATATAGAATGGTATTAACTTACAAGAATCAAGAGATACAAAGGGAGAAGATGGCTTATCTAGACCCTGTTAATAAGAACGTAATCACAGAGAATACTAACAATGGAATGCAATACTACTAAGAAGTTTACTGATTATACAGACGAAATAATGAAGGAATTTCCATATCTTAGTAAGCATGACATAGAAATTATTGTTAGATATGGCTGGAGACAAATATACTTCTTAAATCAAAGAGGAGGAGATACAATCCTTAATAGCCATAAATATAAATATTGGTTATATATAGGGGAGTTAACTAAGAATCCTATTAAGCATTTTAGATATTACAGGAGAAAGATGCAGAACAAGTTGAGAGTGATGTATACTAGAAAGAAGATTCAATGGGACGGGTATTACTATGTAGCCTTAACCAATGAAGAATATGAAGAATTACTAGAATCTTTTAATAAGAAAGGCAGGAAGAGGAAATATTATACCTTTAATAATAAGAAGGTATTTAAGATTCTAGACGAATGTAAACTATCATTCTCTGGCAGTCCTTGTATTATAAAATTCAAAGGACTTGTAGATTTAGGATTCTCCTATAAGAAAGAAGTACTTAAGTGTGAGTATCCAGAGATAGCGTTCACAAGAGATAGAAATGCTAAGTTTGAAGACATCTTAGTAAGTAACGACAATTATGAATATTTATAACAATGAAACAAGAAGCAACAAATACCTTTGGAGATGGAATGATAATGGACCTAAATCCATTAACCACTCCTAACAATGTACTTACAAGTGCTCTGAATGCTACTATGATTACTTATAATGGTAATGAATTTGTGCTTCAGAATGATATGGGTAATGGTAGAGTTGAAACTGCCTATTTACCTTCAGGCTATGTTCCAGTTGGAATTAAAGAATATGGAGGAATAATATATGTTGCGTCATATAATCCTCTTACTAATAAGGGTCAGATTGGCTCATTCCCGTCTCCAGAGCGTAATATTAGTAGTAGTGAAATAAACAAAGCTAAAGACCCAATAATAGATAGCTCTAAATTTAAATTGAATCAGGGTCAGTACATATATAAGTTCAAACTGTTCGGAGATACAGGTAATACAATCATTCGTTCTGGAGACAAATTCTCTATAATAATCACTTCCGATATTACCTTAGAAACTCTAAAGACTTTTGTTAGTAACTGTCTTAATACTACAGAGGGCAAAATAACAAGCCCTAAGAATAAGCTATTGAGTATAACAGTGGCTGTGTTTGATTCTAATAATAACCTTAGAGATATTACTAGTCAATTGAAGAGAATAGACCAGAATAATAAGGTTATAGAGTTTGATGCAACTACATTGCCTGAAGTTAAATATAACACTGGGTATTATATGCAATGTATTCCAGAGTCTACAATAACTGATGACTTGGTAGATAATTTTAGAGAGAGGTATGCTGCTAATACATATAACAATAAGATATCAGGAGAGTTGTATATAATTACTAAGCTTAACACTATATCAGCATTAGATGTATCTGTCAGCGGGCTTAAGAATCTTGATAAAGACTCAGAAGAGGTGGATGGAATAACTGTTCCAAAAGATAGCTCCTTGGTTATATTCGACACTACGTATAAATACAATTGTCCAGATGGTTATTATAAGGACAACCCTGCGGATATGTCTGACTCCATGAGAAGCAAATATTTGTCCTATTATGGTATAGAGTCTGATTTTAAAGGTTCAAAAGGAGACTTCTCTAGCTTTATAAAAGGTATTGAATTTGACTTGAATACTACATCTACAAGAAGTTCAAATAAGTTCTATCTTCCGTTTATTATAAATGAAGAATCTTCCATACCAGTTTATAATGAATCCTCTTCCCTTTATATATCTGAACAATCGGCAGGCTATGTAGTTAACGATACTAGTAGTATTATAAACTTTACCATTACTCCCTACATGACGTTTGGAGCATTAGCTGGATTAGCTGTAAATGGGTCTATTAATTTAGACCTGCTAGGTTCTGGAATAATAGAGATAAACACATGGAAGTACTTCTGTGAACAGGACAATGTCACTATTACTTGGGGTTTGGAAGCATATCCCAGAACTGGAGACGAGATTCAAGAAGTGAAATTCATGTTCTATGATGTTCTTAACCCCTCCCCAGAGAAAGTAATTCTAGAATATCCTTTGGCTAGGAAGAGAAGCTATAACGGAGTGTTCACTGAAACTTTAGCTTTCGGTAGTACACTAGCCTATGGTAACTTATATTTAGTTAGAGTTGTAATAACAACCGTTAAAGGAAATGTATTAAACAAGTACAGGTGGTTATTAACAACACCTCTTTATAATAAGTTGTACTTTGGAGTACAAGACTTCGGGCAAGACTTAGATACCATATCTAGCTACAATAATGTCGATTTATCAGTTAGCACTTCGTATGGCATTCAGAACACATCAGAAACTAAGACTGCTCCATATTCTGCATTGTTTAATGAATCTGGGGGAGAACAGAAGATTGAAGTTCATCAATATACTAAATATTCTTCTATAATAGAGTTAAAAGATAGTACTACAATAAATGATATTGACAACTATCCATTCACACTAAACTTAGAAAGTATAAATACCACATATACTTTAAAAGATGCTACTGTGAGTATACCTAATATAGTATACGTGGGAAGTATGGCAAACATAAATTCCTTAGATGCATATATACATGCGAATAGTAAATTATCACCTACTGTTAATATAGATTGGGATTCTTTTAGTTCTCCAGAGTTTACAGCTGTAATGGACAATTCTACAGGAAGAACCGATGTTAATTTAAAGCTAGTGTCAGGACTTATATCAGGAACTGTGTTAGATACATACACATTTGAGAATCCATATCAGTCATTTATAGACAATGGAGATAAATTTAATAGGATATTTGGATATGACTTTCTAGATGAGAATAATGATAAGAGTCCTATAGCTAGGGTAGGTGTAGCCTTCAACGTCAGAAAGACAGCTAAAACTGTATGGAGACATATGCCCAAATTTACTAAAACTAGTAGATATGACATGAAATGTCCTATAGGTGATAAGGATAGGAATGTCGGAGACAATTCTGATAAGGGCTGGCAGTATTTGAATAATAAAACTAGGTCTAAGGTAGTTGAAGTTATAGACGGATATTATGGGAGACGCCCTTTATGTATAGTAGTAGGTAATGCCGGAATGATAAGCGGAGATGCTCATGTGAAGAAAGATTCAAACAATGGCTATGACAATCTAGCCCCAGGAGTTATAGACATGACTAGAGTAGAGATGTTATGGTGGTACAACGGAGCTTCCTATGATTATGTGCAGTCAGCTATGTATTGGGATGGTGTAGCTCCGTCAAGGGATTATACTTCGGTAGTCTACGATTTGTTTAAATATGTATTACTTCAATTTGGGGAATCTGTTACTAAACCTCTATTTGGACCTGAGCTTATTACTTCCACTTACAATAATAAGTATAGTGCTACATTACAAACAACCACTTTAATACTTAAGAATGTAAAGGAGGATAGCCAAGATAGTGTGTTTAGTACTAAATCGGGATTCTTTAATGAAGCGACTATTAAGGAGAATTTGCAGACTATTGCTGATTCAATAAATGATACTATAGATGCAGACACACTGTTCGAGTTCGTTGACTTTAAACTACAACCATTCTCTGTAGAGGAAACTTCAGAAAGAACATATTTAGTGCAGGATATGGTGGATACATATAACAGATTACAGTCCATAGAGAATAAATCAGCACTCCCCATAGTAGCTATAACAGATGAAGGGGTTATATTTAGCGACACACTGCTAAACAATCAAGTTTATTACTATGGTAAGAATGGAAATGATTTAGTCGTATATAATCCTAGAATAGCTGGCCAGCCTGGTTATGACCTATTACAAAATCTTAAAATAGGTAAGCATGAAGGCAGAATTACGTTGCTGTCAAATCCTATGGGTTTAATGACCAGAGACTTCTATACAGAACGTGATAGCAGTAGGCTTTGTTATGTTGGCATTCCAGTAATTTCTTTCGGAGGCGCTATTAACTCTATATCTGCAAACAACTTACAATGGATAAACGTTACGTAATATGAGACAGTTAAATGATTTTACAAGTCCGTTTGAGCTTATAGATTTAGAATTTCCAGCTTTGTCACTGTCATACTATTTGAATCAAATACGACCATACGGAAATATAGTATACGAATACAATCCGTTGCGTAATTACAGACTTTCGTCTGATACTGTTATAAACGGAGAATTAGTAGAAGCAGGAAGTATTGTGGATTTAGATACAAATGGATTTAACTTTAGTCTTAACAATCCGCTTGAGATAGATGCACAATCGTCGTATGACGGTTCTGTAAATTTAATATTTAATGACAACAGGAATATCCCTAGACTAGTTAATAGTAGATTCTCTGTGTTACAAAATAACACCTATGAGGTAGTAGATAGAATAGGTAATAATGATACCAATCTATACGATAGTGAACAATTTGATTTAGATACATCTTTGTATAAAAGGGTCAACACAATTCCAACCATCACATTTAACTCTGTATTGCCTTCTGGCAACCTTAAAGTTGGTAATTATGTAATATATATAAAATATGCGGATGCTGACGGCAATGAAACAGACTTTGTTGGAGAGTCAGGAATAATTTCTTGTTTCATTGGAGGAGATAGGGACCCATTCTCTATTGACGGAGGTTTTAGGGACCAGCTAGCTAGTAAGTCTATATCTCTAACTGTATCTGATATAGATAGCAGTTATGATTATATAAAAGTTTATTATACTAGAAGCACATCAGACGTCGATTCCAATAGAGTAGTTACAGCTCATGAAATAGATAGAAAGTTTCCGGTTAGAAACAATAGTTGTAATGTCATCATAACAGGAAGTGAGGAAACAAAAGACATTCCAGTTAGTGATATAAATATACAGTACTCTATAATAGACAAAGCTAAATCACAAACTGTGTGTCAGAATATGCTGTTTTTAGGCAATTCGTGTAAACCAGATATGATGTACAAGGACTTATCTGACATTAGCCTGAGACTATTACCATATTTAATAGAATCTGATTCAGAAAGATTCATAGGTAAGACTTCTTACGATTACTCTGATTTGTCTGACCAGAGTTATAGCCATGAATATTATAACACGTTAAACATATATAATAAAGTTGGCTATTGGAATGAGGAGATTTACAGATTCGGTGTAGTATATATAATGAAAGACGGGTCATTGTCGCCAGTGTATAATATACGAGGTAAAAACGGAATCCCAAAATTCGAGGAATTGCAATCTGCCTACCTGCAAAGTGACCTATGGAAATATGAGAATAATGAGAAGGTTCGTAATTACATACCTATAGACGAATCGACTTTTGATGTATCTGGAACCAGCTATTTGGAGAACGCCAAAGGAGTACTTAGAATAAATACTGATTCAGATTCCAGAAAGGTTTATGGTATTGGAATAGCAATACCTACTGAAGTTTCTGAATATCTTAATACACTTGCACAAGGGTTGTTCATAGTAAGACAAAAGAGAATCCCGACTATATTAGCGCAGGCATATGTTATGCCTAGAGACCTAGAGGCCGAGGTTCCTTTAATAAATTATGGTGGTTCTTACATAGCAGAACGTTTCTTGGATAATGATAGAAAGTTGAATGAGTCTTATTTACCTAGATTATATACAATCTCAGATATGGCTAGAATAAATAGGTCAGCCAAAGTAGCTATCTGCCCAGAGTATGATGTTAGACAATCTTACTTTAATCATTTGTTCACAGGTACAGAGTATGTGGTTAGAAAGGCGGACATACAACCGTCTATGACCACTCTAAGTAGAGATATTTACAATGATAGACATTATTACGTTGATAATTATTATGGTAGGAGAGAAGAGCAATTCTCTCGAGCTAAAATAATAGGAGTGGGAGACAACGTCCCAATTGCGGCAGTAGAAGACTACAATTTTAGAGGTAGGGCTGGGGAAGCTGAAGAGGGATTTAGATTTAGATATATAGAATCTAAGAATAAAGAGAAAGAAGCTACTAATTTAATTAGAGGAGCTTACTCTCCCTACCTAGGAATCATCGGAGACCAAGTAACCATAGGTAGTATAATTAACATCTACATCCCAGGATACTCTGAAGCACAAATGTCTACATATTTTAACACTAGATACGAGGATAATTCACCTTACTATTCTGTTAGTAGTCGGCTAAGTCTAGCTAATATAGACAGCCTGCTGTCATTGCAGAAGGCAGGAGGTGATTTATATACTTACACAGTCCCATGTTATAGAGGAGATTGCTATATATGTAACTTTACTCATAGACTGAATAGAAACTTCCAGGACCCGTCAGCTCCTACTAATGATGAAGTCGTAGACGAGAATACATGGAAAGATAATTATGATACGGAGAACACTGAGAATAATGCAAAGATTAATAGAGGTGATGTAAATGCTATTCAGTTAGGCAGCTGGATTACGTTTAAGGTATGTTCTTCTTACAATCTGTCCATTAGGTCCTTAGACCCAAGCTATCCTACCGAAGAAGGGCTGACTGGATTAAAGAGAGGATTTTACCCTTTGCAAGAATTAAGTCCAGCAGGAGCAACTAAGATACCCGAATCTTCGGTTATTAATGGAGGTTATAGCAGCACAACCAGTGAGAAGCAGGCATTCACACTGCCTGATGTTCCGTATATAAAAAATAGATTTGACACCAGAATTATGTACTCAGATATATCAGTAGGAGATGCATTTAAGAATGGATTTAGAGTGTTCCAAATGACTCACTATAGGGACTATCCTAGAACTTACGGAGGAATTATGAAGATGATTGAATTGTTTGGTAATATTCTTTGTATATTTGAGCATGGTATAGCTTTAATTCCAGTTAATGAACGTGCTGTAGCAGGTGAAGGTTCAGGCGGAAATGTCTTCATTAACACCTCTAATGTGCTTCCAGAGAATCCAAAAATGCTGTCAGATACCTATGGTACTCAGTGGCCGGAAAGTGTCGTACAGACCCCATATTTCGTTTATGGAGTGGATACAGTTGGAAAGAAGATTTGGAGAACTAATGGAGACCAGTTTGAAATTATATCTGATTTTAAGATACAGGAGTTCTTAAATGAGAATATTACACTAAGTGAAAGGGAAATGACACCTATTATAGGTGTTAGAAACGTTAAGGGTCATTATAATGCATTCAAACAAGATGTCATGTTCACTTTCTACGATGATTTATACGGATTTGAAGAGAAAGTGTGGAACATCTGTTATAATGAAGTTATGCAGAAGTTTATTACATTCTATTCTTGGGTTCCCTCTTATTCTGCCAACATTGACAATATTCATTTTAGCTTTAATAGAGACACCTCTAAATGGATTAGTAAACTGGCATCTTCTGGCAGCTTATCGACTTCTGCTGATGGTATAGTTCTTAGTAATGTTGTCATAGACGATTGGGAGACCAAGGATGACATGAAGTTAACTAAACTAGGGCTTGTTAATAGGTCTCTTCCGAACACCCAAAATACTGGTCTAGAGATAGAACTTACATATGAGATAGTTAAAGATAATTTTGGAATGTATAAGCATTTTAAGATTATTACTGAAGGAGAGAAACAAAATAAGGTGTCGTACTTAGCTTTAAAAGAAGATTTTGAATGGACAGTTCCAGTTGTGCAACTAAATCTACAGTGTACTATAGATTATTTATACTCTTCAGAATCTGCACCACAAGACTTAGATGATTATGTTGCTGGATGGAAAGATTACGTGACATATAATGCAGGTTTGTATCAATCATCAATTGCTATAACTAAGCAAGAGGTACTAGACAATGGAATTAATGAAGGTTTGAACTTAACAACAGACTTCTGGAAACATGGTCAGTCTGGAATCATTGATATTAAGGACAAGATTAAACCATGTTATTGGTATGGTAAGCAACATCCATTTGAGTATGAATTTGTAGTAGTTGACAACCCAGCTACACATAAAATATTCGAGAACTTGCAAATTGTAAGTAACAAGGCTGTTCCGGACTCATTCCATTATGAAGTAGTAGGTGAAAGTTATGAGTTCCATGAGGACAAGAAAAACATGTATATAAGACAAGAAGCTACTAAAGACTTCTATCAATATAATGGTTCTGATATACTGTACAACAGGAATTTCTTAGACCTAAGAGGTAAGCAAAGAGACATTCTTAGAAACTGGAAACCTACGGGACAGAAAGTGAAATCTACAATGTTCCCATTATACTATGCTAGAGTAGATACGTTTAATGAGATTGAGGATTACTACAAAGGTAAGACTGCTCCTAATAAGGATTATGTTAATCTATCAGGTTCTGAAATAGTTTATAATGAGAAGCTGGATGAGTTTAGAGTCTGGACTCATGCTAAGGCTGCTGATATTAAAGACCCAAGAATTGGAAGATTAAGAGGAAACATGAATTATCAAGGAGATGTTTGGAATATTCAAATTAATCCTATTATCTTTGTACAGCGAAACGAGCCAGCATGGAATACAGCAAAACTTACTAAGGAAACTATAGATAAGGTTCCTATCTCTGTAGGTAATTCTCCTATACCAAACGACTTAAAAGGATTTGATATAACTTCAGAAACTCCTGTGGAAGACTATATGCCTCAAGATTTAATAGACTTAGGATATGGACCTGAAGATATAGACACATCTGATTGGTGGAGTGGTAGGAAGGAAGCAAGACTTAGAGACAAATACATCAAGATTAGAGTAAGATATACTGGCGAAGAGTTAGCAATAATAACAGCATTAAAGACATTATATACAATAAGTTATGCGTAAAATTATGAAATTCCAATGGGGAAATTCGCTACTAAGACAAGGTATGGGGAGTATAACTCCCCTACAGTCTAGTAGTGACCTCTATACAGCAATGACTGGATTACAATCCGCTAACTTCGATAAATTCTCTCCCGCCAACAATCCTTTATTACAAGCTGGTGCGGCTAGTGGTGACATGGCTTCTAAGGCATTACTAATGAATGCTAATACTAATAAGGCTGTCAATGGATTATCTAAATCAGCTGCTAATATGGCAACTGGAACTGCTGGAAGTACTGTTAAACCTGGTGGAGGGCTGTTTAGTAAAGCAAATATCGGTAACACCATGTCTAAGGCAGGAGGTTATGCTGATATGATTGGCAGTTTTATTCCGAAGAAGGAGCAATCAGCACTTACTACTGGCTTAAATCAGGGATATGATGCAGCAGCTAACATGATTTCTAGTGTACCTGGAGTAGGAACTATCGTTGGAGGGGCAATGAAGATTGGTGGTATGTTGTCAGATGGACTTACAGCTTTAGGAGTAGGAACCGACCAAATGACTACTACTGATAAGATTCTTGATAGTAAATTTATGAAGTTAACTCCAATGGGGTTAGTAAATGCTTTCGGAGCTAAGAAGGCTGATACTATTTATAAAGATAACGAAACCTGGGAACAGCAAGGTTCAGCTTATGGAGGTTCAATGGCTAAGGTAGATGATGCTCTCACCAAAAGTGGTAAGAAGTACGGAGCCTTCAGTGGTAAGGCTAGACGTAAAGCTAATGCACAAATAGCAGAAGCTAAACGGCAGCAGAATTTGGTATCTGATATTAATCAAGAAGCACAGGATGCGTTTGCAGCTTCTAACTATAGTGGAATTGGTCTTAGAAATGAACTAGCACTTAGTGGAGGTTATAGAAACATGGCAGTCGGTAGAAACGGAATGAAGATACTAGATGCTGAATCACAATGGGCTAGAGAAGTTCTTACTAAAGCTAAGATTAGACCTAAAGAGAAGTTAGAAGAGCAACCACCAAAATTTGCAGAGGGAGGTACAGTCAATGTAATTCCAGACGGAGCATTACATGCACACAAGCATCATTTGGAGGATATTAGTCCAGAGTATGAACAAGTAACTAGTAAAGGAATACCTGTAGTAACGGAAGAGGAAGGTGGTAAATTGAAGCAACATGCTGAAATTGAGCGTAATGAAATCATCTTCAGGTTAGAAGTCACTAAGAAACTAGAAGAACTTATGAAGGACGGAAGCAATGACGCGGCTATAGAAGCTGGCAAATTACTTGCACATGAAATTATTAATAACACTGTTGACAATACAGGTCTAATGGAGGTAGTAGAATGAGAATAGAAATTGGCGATAAGAAGTATAATGTAGAGGTAGCTCAAACAGATGAGGAGAAAACCAAAGGATTGCAAGGCAAGAAAGAGCTTGCTGAAGATGAAGGTATGCTGTTCATATATGATGAACCTCAAACAGTTGGTTTCTGGATGCAAGATACTGACATTCCACTTGATATAATATTTATTGACGAAGATTTTGAAGTAATATCAGTTTATAAGGGACAACCGCATGATGAAACTATTGCTGAAGAAGATGATGTGCAGTTTGTATTAGAAGTAAATCAAGGTTCTGGAATTAAGGAAGGAGATGAGCTTGACATAGATGACGATGATGAAGTACCAACTATGAAGGTTATAGCTCCCGATGGTTCCACTCAAATGGAATTAAATGGAGGAGAGAGAATCTTTAGTAGAAAGAATACTAAAACTCTTATTCGTATGGCTAAGAGAGCAGATAAATCTAAGGCAGATAGAGATTATAAGGCACTCGGGAAGAAGATGTTTACCTATTTAAAACAGCAAGATGAACGTGAGCCTGAATATGTAGAAACAAAAGATTAATTTGGTAATATCGTTAAGTATAACTAACTTTGTGGGAAAGTTAATGTTTAACGTTAAATAGTAATTAACATGAAAATTCAATCTAAAATTTCAAAATTTCAACAGGGTGGGAGTGCTCCTGTACCACAAGACCCAGCAGCAGGAGGCGCACCTGCTGAAGGAGCACCGGAAGGAGCACAAGCAGGTAATCCTATGGAACAGATTCTTCAAGTGGCAGCACAGGCAGTGCAAACAGGTAACTGCGAAGCAGCTCTAGCTGTATGTCAGACTCTTATGTCGGCAGCACAGGGAGGTATGGGACCTGGAGAAGCTCCTCAAGAGGAACCAACCTTTGCAAGAAATGGTTCTAAACTTAGAAGAGTTAGATAATCATTTAACAAGTTAGAAAGGGGCATATATCAAACAGTATATGTCCCTTTCTTAGTTTATAATACGATATGTCACAAGCAATAAGAAAGTATCAAACTGGTGGCAAGTCCTCACAAGAACCAGAGCTGTTTGAGTGGAAAGATGTTAACAAATATAACAAATCAGATTTAGTATCTGGCTTATATAGAAACATTGACACCTATATACAGAATAACGGACTAAAAGGGGACAAAGCTGACCAATTCAGAAAGGCTGCTGGTCAATTCATAGAGGGTCTTAAGTCCGGGACTGTGACTATGAATGGAGACGGAACCTTTACAGATGCTTCTGGGCAAATGAGTAGTACTGGTAAATATGACAAGAAATTTCTAGGATTAGGTACTAAGAATACAGAGAATAATGCATTCAACAGAGTTGGTGATTATGCATTAAGCTATATTAAAGGTATGAGTCCCTATAAGGCACAGGTTGAAGAGAAACCTCAAACTAAGGCAGCTCCAATTTCATTTAAACAAAGACTAGCTAATATAGCTATGGGAGGAAACTGGGATGATAGTCTATGGAGGAAGTTTAATTCACAAGACCGCTTAGGATTCCTAAGACAAGCAATACAATCTAGTCATAATGATTTCATTAATAATCCAGAAGCAGAATATAACAAAGATGTATTCGGAACTAGAGAGAATTGGATAGAGAGAAGCTCTAATCTATTAAAAGCTCTAGAAGACAATAAATATGACCCTGAAGACCTAAAATTCTCTGCTGCTATGGGCTATGGAGATTTAGGTACTTATTTAAATGACGAAGTCTCTAAAGGAGGTAATGATGTAAACTTGATAGATGCTTACAGGGAGTCCTTAATAGCAGATGCCAAAAGCAAAGGAATATTAGGAGATGAAGCAATTAACGCCTATGTAGAGAAAGGTCTAAGAGACCAAGCTAATAAGGAGAAAGAAATAATAAATACTAACAAGGCTGAACTGAAGACTGAAGCTACTAAGAAATACTTTGAGGATTATAGAAAGAATAATCCGTTTAAATCTTCCATGTCAGGACATTTCGGCAATGTTAATCCTAATTACAATATTGACAACTTACTGGATTACTTGAAAGGTCAACCAGACATGGCAAATTACTTTACCAATGTATTAGGAAGAACTTCATTTAGACCAGACAACGGACAGCATATAGTTAATAATATGGATGCTGCCTTAAGTGTCATGAGGTCACAGTTCCCGGACATAGGCGATGGCTTTGTAGCAGTGCCCACTACATACGATTTCAATAATTATACTAGTATAGCATATAATCCTGAAACTAAACAGTACAAGGAAGTATCTATGCTAGATATACCTTCGTTGCAACAGATAGCCTATGCTCATTATGAGAATCCTACTGATAGTTCAAAACCTAGAGTTGCTCCTAGAGTACCAAAGCGGGGAGGTTCATATTTCCAACAGGGAGGAAGCATAGGGTTTAATAGGGAAGCTGCTAATGCTGAAATACTTAAAGCTATTAGGGAGAGAGATGCTAAACGTCAAGCTGCCAAGGAAGCTAAAGTAGAACAATCTGTAGCATCTGGTAAATCTCCACAACAAGCCGTTAATGATAGCAGAAAGCCAGCAGATACTGGATTCACTGCTTCTGATTATGCAAGGCTTGGGGCTATAGGTGCTGATTTAATATCTATGATACCTGGAGCTGGGGTAGTAGGTTATGCTGGAACACTAGCCAATTTTGGAGCTGATTGGGGCCAAGATGGTCTTGACTGGGGAGATGCAGGACGTCTAGCTATGAATTTAGGTTTAGATACAGTTGGATTAATTCCCGGACTGGGTGCAGCAGCCAAAGGTAGTAAGGTAGTCAAGAATCTTATAAAATGGACTCCAAGACTATTATCGGCAGCAGCTGCAATAAACTATACAGGCCCTGGTATAGAATCAGCTAGAAAGTTGGCTACTAACCCAAAAGACCTTTCCGTAGATGATTATAGAAACTTGGCTGAACTAATAAAAGTTGTAGTTGGGGGTGGTAAAGGGGTTAAACGCCAAATACAATCTAAACAGCTTAGAAATGCTGCTGCTACTGGAAATCATGTAATAACTAGCGCTACTGGTAAAGAATACACTGTCACTGGAGCGCAGTTGGACGAGATAGCTAGTCATGGTAAACTCAAAGACCAACAGGCAGCTTTCCAGAAGATTACTAAGAGTGATGATAGATTAGGTCGTCAAGTTAATTTCTCATGGCACAATCCGTTTATAACTAGTTTGCCCAATTCTGTAGTAAGACCAGAATACAACTTCAACAAAACTAAAATAGTCAGCACTACTAAAGGTGATATCGAAGTGCCTCTAGTCTATTCAGATTCAGAGAAGGGAATAGTTAAAAGAATGCAAACTGGAGTTATATCTATTCCTGGTCTTGATAAGCCAGCTCAATGGTACAACTCTTTCAAATACAGAAATCTTAATAAAGGTCAAGCTAAGCCTTCAGAGCTGTTAGCATTACCTGCCCCTAATCAAGTAACTCCGTCTAACAGGGTATTTCACATGGGAGATGGTAAGTCAAGACAAGTTGTAGACATTACTGACCCAAACAAGCTGGCACAAACTAGAGCCACAGGAGATAGAAACAGACGTAATGAAGCTATTAGGAATGAAAGGCTTAATAAGCAGGCTGAAGCTAGAGAAGCTCAAAAAGCTAGAAATGAAGCTTTGACTGCATGGGCTACTAATCAACCTTCACCTAAACAGCCATTAGCTGGAGCAGCTAGAGCTAATAAGGAAAGGACTTACAGAAAAGTATTCCAACCAGTAGCTGAACGTGAGTACAATAAAGTATGGGATGAAGCAGTTAAGAATAAAAAGGATTTTGGATATGAGGATGTAACTCCTAGAAGGAATGTGTATACTCCACCAACTCCAACTGAAATTACTGCTACTGCTACTAATACAATTACTGATAAGAATGCCAGATACTTATGGGAATTAGTTAATCCGCCCAAACGTAGTACTGCTCATGTTAAAAGAGAACTTCCTAAGAAGCAATCTAAACCTAAGACTAAGAAGAAGTCTAAGGATGACAGAGTTACTAAGAAAGCTAACGGAGGAGTGTTAATTCCTAAATATCAAGGAGGTAAAGCTATACGTAATGTACAATCTGCTAATGATTTGAATTGGAACACAGACGTCTTAGGAAGTGCTGGTTACAACGACACATTAGGCATGATTAACCCAGCAAATGCTAGTACATACAATAATATGCAAAGAGATTACAGTAATCTTGGATTTACTGCTACTAAGCCTGGAGCTTCTAGATTATCTTATAATCAGAACGTAGCTAACTATCAGACTAACTTTAATACTAATACTAAAGTGAATACTGGAACTATGGCTAGTCTGGTTAAATCTGGTAGAATAACAGGTAGAGGTGGAAGTTCTGACAAGGGTACTCAATGGACTGCTGACGGATATGCAGGAGACCAAACTTGGTTAAGACATTTAGGAACTAACAATATTAGTGCTGACAATCTAGCTAAAGTTAGAGCTGGAGTTAATGATAATATTGATGTTATTAAGAACTTAAATACTGGAATGCTAAACTTTATGCCTAAAGCTAAGGCAGCAGGCATTACTAGTGGAAATCCACAACCAGCTATGCCAACTAAACTAGAATCTCCAGTTCCAGCTATGGGTAGTAATCCTACTAAGAAGCAAATTAGAGATGCTAAAAGGTCACAGAAAGCTGCCGGAGACGGTACTGTACGCGGAGCAGCTGGAGGTGAAAAGAAAGGTTTAGGAGGTTTTAGTGTATTGCCAGAGGATGTGATAGCATTAGGCAGAATGGTTGGAGGATTGGCAACTAATAACAAGGCAGCTGAACAGTACAAAGCTGGATTAAAACCATTACTAATAGATACATATGAGAACACTGTACCCATTACTGGTAACTACTTTGCTAAAGCATCTGCTGATAGGCAAGCTTCTAATTTGACATCTCTTGCCGCTAGACCTAGAACTTCTGATGCATCGCTTCAACTTGCTGGAGAATTAGAAGCACAGAACAAAGCTGGTGATATAAGATTCCAAGGAGATATGGCTGATGCTGATATGTTCTATAAAACAAGAATGATGGCTCAACAAGAGTCGGATGCTGCTAAAGCTAGAAGAACTGATGTTGCCAATAGAAATAGAGCTTCGATGCTACAAATTGATGCTGCTAAGGCGCAAATTGATTCTGCTAAGACTACAGCTAATTATCAGCAAGTTATTAATCCTTACCTATCTGGCATTGAAAATCAATTCAGACAGAATAG
>UMLM01051384.1_pt1 | contig 54314 bp, 86 predicted proteins | sample 1966571 | NCBI WGS metagenome assembly UMLM01 (sample SAMEA4836203, study PRJEB28245) | human gut metagenome | biome: gut microbiome; material: fecal sample | place: Denmark | collected 2008 | reverse complement strand
TCCGGTATTGGTTGCCGCTGAATAATTTCCGGTATTGGTTGCCTTATCATCTTCCCAATTAACTTGCTCTTTGATGTATTCAACGCCAGCTTTGATAATTCCAGCAATTCCAATTTCTGCTTTCACGGAAATTTTCTTCCCAACTCTCTTGCTATCATCAGGTGATTTCTGATCATTCGCTTCAAGATCAACTTCACAATATCTGGAATCTGAAGGAGGATAATAACCGAATACGTCCATCGGGAATTCACAAGCATGGAATCCATAATTACAAATGTTTGCTTTTTCTTCTGTGTATTCTTTTCCAATTTCATACTGGAAATCTCTACACTTTAAGTCCTTGTCAAAGCCTTTAAAGCATTTCATTCTTTCTTTTCCTCCTTTGATTCCTCTAAACCAAGCCCAAGCATTCTGAATGCCATGTCCTTTGTGAAATCATAATCTTTCACGCTATTCGCCCAAGCTTCAAATGCCTTTAATCTTCCAACCAGAAGTGCATATTCTTCATTGGCATTCTCTGGAATGTAATCTGTGCTCTTAGTTTCTCCCATGCCTAGTCCTCCTTATCTTTTGCTCCAAATGTTTTAAGCATTTCTCCCAGAAGCGACACAATCGGAATAATTGCATCTGCCTGTTTGAACTTTTCCTTGATTTCTTTGTCAAGTTCTTCCTCGTTCATAAGTCCATGCTCGAACGAATGTCTGAGCTGTTCTTTTACTTCTTCCTCTTTTCCACCATCTTTTACGAACATCTCTTTAATTTCGTGGGTGATAACTGCATACTCTGAAAGAATATCAATCCCTTTACCAGAAATGTTAACTAAACCGTTTTCAAATTTAATCATTGTTTTTCCTCCCTGTTTTCTTTTATTCTCTCCCTCTGAATGTTATAATGTGTTCAGAAAGGAGGTGTGTTAAAATGTTTCTCAAATTAAAAGTTTCCTGTACTTGTTATTGTGAATACTTTATAAATGAAAAAATAAGTACAGACAAAGTTGTGTGCCCGAATTGTGGAAAAGAGCATCCCTATTCCAAAGAAATAATTTCAATGCTTCATATTGCAAGCGAAATTGATAGTGGAAATGTTCCTGGAGCAAATTCCATAAAAACTTCCGTTATTTCTGAATGGGAAGATGTGACTGGGCATCAATAACAATCTTCATATACTCTAAAAATCCTTTCGCTTCAGAAGCGGACAGGCCGCAATCGGCAATTTCGTTTTTCACTTTTTCTACAAGGTTGCTTGCTTTCTGTCCGTTTCTTCGGTGATATAGCAGAAATATTTTAGAATCATAATCGGATAGTCTTTCAGAAATATAGCTATCTTCTATCATTCTGTATTCACCTCCCTGTTTTCATTTATGCTGTTTCATCTAACATCTCAATAACTGGAAGAATATCTTTTTCTTTCAATGTGCTGTAAAGGAAGATTCTTCCTTTTTGCGTCCACTTGGTATTCATTTTCACATCTGGTCTTCCGTCTGATCTGGTAATATCAACAGTTTCCGAATGTGTGTAACCATTCTTGGAATATCTGTCATATAACAACCACTGTCCACTTTTCTTGTACTGAATACCTAGGCTATGTAAAATGTCATTCATTTTCTTTCCAGACATTCCGTAATCTTTTGCAATCTGTGTGATTGTGACAAGGCCAGGGTTTTTCAGAATCTCGTCATAATAATCAGCTTTAGGCTTTAGTTCGCTAATAATCTGATTTTTCATCTTTACTTCGGACTCTGCCAGTTTTCGCTTCTCCTGTTCCTCTTTTAACTGTGTTGCAAGCCGAATTAAGAAGTCCGGTGAAGTTAACGCTTTTTCAATGACCTGTTCGGTCATGTATGCGCCGTGTTTGCGGATGGATGGGAGGACTTCATCTGTCACCCAATCTGTAAAACGTTGTGCCGATTCTTTTCGACTTTGGAATATTGTTTTGTACAAATTAGCTTCATTGATGTACAGAAGTTTCTGATTTCCACCTTTTGTAAGGGTATCCATAGTACGGATACCCTTTTCAGATAACCGTTGTTTTACATTTCCAACATTTGTTATCTCCAACGCTCTGCATACATCAGATAAACAAAACATTGGTTCGCTTTCAACCATTACTATCCGAATATCTCCGAACTCTGGCGAATTAAAAATCTGTAATTCGTTCATTAGTCTCCTTTCTGTGATATAATCTCCTTTAGGAAGGAGGTGCTAATAATGGATAACTTTCAAATTGCTCACGACTTAGCTGTTGCCAAAGCAGTTAAGGAAGGTTCTGGTTCAAAAGAAATTCTTAATTTATACCACACATACAACGATGAATTTCTTACCTTGTTAAACAAAGAACCTGTCAAAGTTGGTAAAGCAACTGCAACAGAATACCCATCAGCTAAATAATTATCTGGTGTGCTTTATGTAATCTCTTTTACATAGAGCACATCTACTGGGTTAAATTTCAAACAATATTGCTTTCCAGCGTCATTCCATTCCAAACGTATCAGTTGATCTCTAATGTCTGGTTTCACAATATCATCTGGGAACACACACGGAATTTCGATTGTTTCCCCATTTTTAAATTTGATAATTGTCATCTTCTCCTTATAATCTCTCCTTTCTTGTGTTATACTCCCTATAAGAGGGGAGGTGATAACTATATGGACTGGAGTGCTGTTGCTTCGTGGATTGCTTTAGTAGTTGCTGTTGCCACTCCTGCAATCACTAACTATCTAAATAATATTTTTCAATCAGAAATGAAAAAACTTGATTTCAAATTTTCTAAACAATCCGATTACTATAATTGTAAAAAATCAGCCTATGAAAATTTCATCAAGTACGCTTCAAAGCAAATTGAATCTGATTACAAACATGAAAAAATTGATTTATGCGAATGTTTTCACGAAATGTTGTTTTATCTTCCTAGTGAAAACTGGGAAGAAGCAAATTCGCTTTATAAATCAATTATTGAACGAAAACCAGAATCAAAAGAAAAGCTATACAAATTTACAAAAATATTGGCTGAACAATTAAAAGAATCGTGGAAACAGTTCCCAATATAACTGTATAAGTCAATCCTGCTTTTCTCATTCCATGTTCGCTATTTCCGTGCCAATAAGACATACAGCAGCAAATAATTAGTGTTATTGACATGGGAATGGCATTCAATATGTTCATTCCCCACCTCCATTAAGAACTCTCCCTTTTACTTGAATCAGCAATTTCCTTGTCTCGCAATGCTGACAGGTAAACGATTGCCATGTTCTTGTTTTCTTCTGATAATGTAGCAAAAATATCAGCAATACGCTTTCCGTCCTCAATGTCGTTTCTGTTTAAATCTGTCATTTAATCACTCCTTTCTGTTTCCTTGTAAACATACTATAGCACACTAGTATTCAGTTGTCAACAATAAAATCGTTGACTTGTAAACATTTTTGTGGTATTATAATATCGAAAGGAGGAAGTACAATGAGAGATAGGATTATTGAAATCCGAAAAGAACATCATTTAAGCCAAGAAGCCTTTGCAAAAAAACTGAATCTTTCAAGAAATTTCATTAATCAATTCGAAAATGGTAATAAGAATATTTCTGACAGAACTATCAATGATATTTGTGATGAATTTGGTTTGAATGAAGAATGGTTAAAAACTGGTAATGGAAAAAAAGAAAAAGATATTGACGTTGACTATGGCACTATCTGCACAAAAATTAGCAACGAAGATCCCAAAGCCAAAGAAGCCATAATAAAGTACTTTCAGCTATCCAAAGAAGACAAAGAGCTTTTCTGGAAATTCATGGAGCGATTTGTCAAATAACAAAAAGCAGGGATTAAGTTCCCTGCTTTTTTTCTTTTTGGTCTTCGTATTCAACCATCGTTTTGACAACTCCATATAGCATAGATATATTTTCTGTTTTTGTAATTTTTTCTATCATCTCAATAATTTCTTTCTTGTAATCCACGTAAATCCCTCCCAATATTCCAAACATTTGTTCCTGTTTATTAAATTATATCATGTCTTCATAACCATATAATGGGACGGAATCATCTCCACTCAAGTCCTTTCTGGCAAACTGGTTTCTCCTGATTTTTCTATGAATTATAAGTCTTTTTGTGTAAATATTGTGATTTTTGCTTTTCCAAATCGTAATAGTAATAGATAGAAATAAAGGGGCTGGATGCTTGTCAGCGAGGGATTTATAGCGCTCATGGACAACCTGTTTTACCTCTGCTTTTGCAGTTTCGATAGTTTTATTCCTCCCAAAGATAATACTACGATCCGGGCAGAAGTAAACATATTGAATCAAGAGCACATGCACGAATATCAGTATAAACACAATTATGATTTTTTTATGTTTCTCCATGAATCCATCCCCTTTACACTATCATCTTAATGTATTACAATAACATTGTATCAAAAAATATACAATTACACAGGAAATGGCGAAATTAGCACCTCTGGTGGCGAATTTTACATGAAAAGGGATGATTTGAATGCGAATTGCAATATGTGATGATAACGAAATCCAGATTGATATATTTATGCATCGGATTAATAATTTTCTCAAACGAAATGGTGATATAAAAGCATTGATTACTCCGTATGATAAAGGGCAGCCGCTTATTGATGATGTGGCAGATGGCGAATGGTATGATATTGTAGTTTTGGATATCGTTTTGAGAGAAGAAAATGGAATTGAAGTTGCAAAGGAATTGAGATTAAATGGCTATGATGGAAATATTATTTTCTGGACAGCCCACAAAGAGTATGTTTTTGAAGCTCTTGATATACTCCCGGTTCACTATATCATAAAAGGATCTGAAAACGGCAGAATGTATACTGCTTTCAATCATGCTCTGGAACATATCAGCAAAAGCACTCTTATGATAAAAGGAAAAGACTTTATTCATCGGGTGGAATTTCAAAATATCGAATATATTGAGAGTCGAAACAAATACATCATTATTCACTGCACTTGCGGTATAGTTTATACGGAACGATGTAAACTATCCGATATTGAAGAATTACTGGATTCCAGATTTTTGAGGTGTCACCAGAGCTACATAATAAACATGGATGAGGTAAAAGAAATAAACACTTCGTTCCTTATGTTTTCTGGAAATACAGTGCCGATCAGAAGAAAAGATTATGCAAAAATAAGAAACGAATTTGAGGAATATACGACATTTAAATAGCTCCCGGGAAAACCCCGGGAGTATTATTATTTCAGTAATTCATTGACTTTTTTCTGTACTTCTGCGTAATTGTAGCCAGCGGATTCCAGACGGTCTCGTCTATCCTGTCCGTTCCCCCATTCGCCGTTGATTACCTCTTTTGCAACTTGGGCTACACTTTTCTTTGCTGTCATGGAATACACTACTTTTCCGTTCCAATCAAACACAGTATATCCAGCCTTGCAAGCTTTTTTCGCATTTTCCAGTGACTTGTAAGCCCCTATCTGGCTCTTGGAATCCTTCCAGGTCTTGCGGACACGGTAATACTTGTCAACCTTTGCTGTCGGTTTTGTGGTTGATGTTGTTGTGGTTTCGCTAGAAATAAGCTTCTTGAATCTATCCCAGTCACCTTTTCCGCGGATAACGGATGGACAATTCTTAGCGCACACATCGTAATGCTGCACTACTCGGCTTGCTGGGATTCCGTATTTCTTCATAAGCTGCTTACACACATCAACGGTATTATGGAATGCTTTTTCGTAGTTATATCCGGCATTCATACACATTTCAATTCCAATAGAGTTGTGATTGTTTACAGTTCCAAAAAGCTTACCGCCGTAATTTACCCCAACATGCCATGCTCCGCGATTATACGGCAAGGCTTGATATGCTGACTTATCATCAACGAATACGTGGGCTGAATAGCCTTTAAAATTGCCGTTATGCTGTGCAGTGGCGTGTGCCTTAGCGTCTGCTGTCTTGGCTGTATTATCTGTATTATGAATAACAATATACAGAGGTGTTTGTCCTGCGTAACTGTTGTTGTTGCTGATTAATGAGGTATTGATATTCATGTATGTTCTCCTTTCATTATTGAGGTTAAAAAGTGCATAATAAAAAGCACCCCAAATGGGATGCTCTTTAGCATAAACTTTTTACACAATATACCTACCATGATTAAATTTCACGGAATCATGGCTGTTGTTGCCACAAAGGGAAGGTACTATGCTATAATATCCTTGTACCCTTTGTGGTGCTTGGAGCTGAGTTTTTTTGATTGGTAGTCGGGAACTCAGCTCCCTTTTTGTTGTTGTGATATACTGATTATATCATGTATTATCTTTTGCGAATAGAGTTTTTACGATTTTATTTGTTTTTCGCTAACTATTTATATGGCAAGTCATTAAAAAAGCCAGCCGTGACATCAACTTTTGGAACTCGATACATCTATAAAATTACTCCTGCATTTAAAGATCAGGGAATTTTATGTATATGTAGACGAGCTTTATATTTAGTCAGCGTATCACAGACCAATAACGCATATTTTAATAACTGTGGTTTAGCAACAATATATAAAGGCAGTGGTATAAGCGCGGCTACAGTAAAAATAGACAGTGATAATAAAATAATTCTTTTCGAATGTGATGTTTATGAAAATCCTGTTTTCATAGGATTATTTTAATTATTTTTTATATATGATCCAGTAACAATGTATGGGACATTGGCAGAAAGGCTTTCATTTAAATAAAGTATACCACTGTATAATCTGAAAGATGTTTTATAAACTCCATTGCCAGTGTATGCCATACCTGAAAGACACGTATCATTTACAATAGGCACAGGAACATCTCTGAATATAGGAACCGATTGACCACTCCAATCTTTAGTTGATTTAATTGTAAAGTGATAAATGACAATATTTCCAATGCACAAAAAATTACCAGATACCGTTATGAAATCAAGTTTAGATCGTATAGGATAAGAAATGATATTTGTCTTGCCATATAAATAGTTAAGTGCCCCGATAACTGTCTTGTTTTCCGTTTCCAATTTACCGATAACAGCCGTTGCCATTTTATCAACTACATAATCCCAAAACTTGCTCATTAATCCGCGCTTATTCGCTCTCGCAGTTGCGTCATACAGCATTACTTCGTCATTATCCGCTAACGTATTTTTTGATGTGTATTCAGTCCATTTCGGCATGTTGCTGTCCTCCTTTAATTCAACTGATTTTTATTGATATAGTCTTCAATTGCCTTAATGTTTGCCGAAAGCCCATCGTCAAAAATGAGAAAATTTCCTTTCTCGTTCTGGCTCAAAACCTTTCCACTTTCGGTATCAATCGTTGAGTAGGTAAAGGCGATTCTATCGCCCTCTCCTGTTGACAGTTTCATAAATGATGTAAGCTTTTTAATCACGCTCATAATAATTCTCCTTCCATTTCTTGAATTAGTTTTTCTCTTTCCGAGAACATTTCATTCTCAATGTCGTTCAATCTAAAATTAACTTCCCTATCTTCTTTTCCGGCATTAAAGCGTATAAATTCTTTATTTTTCTGCTTTGCTTTCAGCTCCCACGCAAAATGCAAGCCTGGTGTTCCTTTTACCTTGAAATAAGTATTTGTCTTTTCAGCTATCCATGTTTGTCCCTCTCCTTCATTCTGTAAGAACACATAATACTCGATTCCTGTGTCGGTCGATTCCTGAAATATATCATCAATCATAATGATTGCGATTCCGTCATCTCCGATTACGCCACCGCCAAAATCTCCCAGAGTTGGAGTTGGAGTCTCGTAGCAGTAAAATAGCTGTTCTCCATAGTTTTCAGTGTCAGCTATTATGGATTTTGTTCCAGAAACCTTAAAATCGCCAAAAATACTAACATCTGAATTGAATTGTGTTCTTCCCAGATAATGTTTTGAACCGTCTGTAAAGCCACTTTCTGTTGTTGTATTATGTGGTGTTAAATTTAATGAGTTAGCGTAAGAGGATGCAATACCACTTGCGCTGTATTTAATAAATTGTCCTTGTGCATCCATAGCAAGCATTGATGGAGCGTTATATTCATTTCCTACGGAAATCTGTAGGGTTCCATTTTTTTTATTATAAATTCTGTTGTTTTGAATCGTAAATCCGCCTATAGTGGCTCCAATTGCCGCAAGCTCATTCAAGGACATTTTTTCAGCCGTGACCGCCTTAGCATCTAATTTTTCTGTGGTAATAGAACCAGCTGCTAGAGCATTAGCGGCTATGCTCAACGCTTTAATAAATTGTCCATTTACATAAATGTTTCCGTTTTCGTCTAAATAAATTCCCTGTGCCTTGCCACCATTGGTAAGCTTGCTGAAAATATCGACTTGTGTCTGTCCATCGACAGCTGATTTTGCTGAGCTATTAGCAATCTCATCGACCGTCTTTCCTTGTAGCGAAAAAGTCTTTGGAGCTAGAATAACATTTCCGTTGCTGTCGATTTCTAAAGTCACATTATTGTCGTCATCAATAACTTTCAGTCCTCGACCATTGATTCTCTCACCAGCAAGCAGTCCAGCCAGAATATATTTTGCATTAATGTATACTTTTCCATCTTTGATATAGATTCCCTGTTCAGTGCCGCCTTTTGTGAGTTTATTGAACACTTCATCCTGTCCAAGACTGGTATCATACTTATCAATTGCATTTTTAATATCGTCTTTGTCTGCATACTTGAAATCAATCCAATCGGATGCGTCAAACGCTCCGCCAACACGATTTACAGTGGATGTTTTGAGGGAAGCCTTTCCTTCACTATTGGTTGTCACCCACAAGTCACCTTCGTAATATGGCGGTTTTGGCTGAACCATATAGACAGATGACTTCCCATCTATCTTGTCTAACAGCTCATTTGGTATGGATTGTGGTTGCCAAATACCGGATTTGTAAATCCATTGAGTGTTATCAGAAGTATTGTGCCAAAGGTCACCTTCATGCTCTGCTTTCTCTGATTCCCATACCAAGATAATTTCATTCCCGGATTCATCCAGAATCTTGTTTCCGTCAATATCGCACCATGGTTGTTCCTCTGTTTTTGTCCATTTAAGAGAAGGGTCGTTTGGCTGATACCAAGTTTCAATTTTTCCATCAATCTGTGTTTTTAAAGAATTAAGAGAATCTTTAAAAACGCCATTGATAAATAAATCTAAAGAACTATCATCTGTGTATTTTGAAGCCTTTTCCCAATCTGAAGCAGAATAAGAACCGCTTGCTCTGGCAACTTTACATCTCATCAAATCACCATTAGAGCCTTGTGTCCATAAGTCTCCAATGTCATAAGGTGGCTCTGGCTGAACTACGAATACTCTGCGCTTATGATCTGCCGTATCTTGCGCTTTTTCTGCGGCGGCAAGTGCTAACGTGATATCGGTATCTTGTACCAATTGCCATTTCCAAGTTGCCCCATCTTGCATAAAACGGTACGCATATCCCCTGGATTTCCAGTAAAATAGGTCGCCCTCATGTTTCTTTCGTTCTTCGTTGGTAGTCCACTCGGAAGCCGGGATATTCTGCAAGGTCGGTTCATAGTCATAAAAAAAAGTCTCAATCTGTCCGTCGATTTGAGACTGCAAATTATTGATATCAGTTGTGTATGTATTGCTTATAAAATTATTTACTTCTGTTTCTGCTTTTTCCTTTGCAATCGCATTAACATCTTTTCCCTTGACTTGTACGGAATCCGCATTAATAACAACCCTTCCTGTTGTTACATCAACCAGGAAAGTTATGTTTCCATCTTTATCAATAGCCTTAATGGTTCCCGTATTAATCCAATCTGCATTAACACCTGTAGCCGTAAGGATTCTGGCAATCACATCACCATCAACTGTCATGCCACCATTCCAATGTTGCCCACCATCTGTAGAAACAGCCCATGCTTCCGCAGTCATTTTCCATATAATATCAGAATCGGACAACTGTGGCTTATTATGAAGATAATAGATTTTGCTTCCGTCCGGCTGTGTTTCTACTGTCGTGTATGTTCCAGAAGATTCCGCAAGGCGTTGTGATAATTCTTCCAGTGCCTTTTCTCTGGCGGTACGTTCATCTTTTAAGTTCTTTTTGTTTTCAGCTTGCATCTGTTGGTTAAGTGTATACTGTTTCTGCTTATTCCTAGATACACTCTTAGCACTGCATTCAAGTTGCTCAAATGCGCCTGGATTCAAAGTAACAGAAGTTAGGAAGCTCTTATACTGTTTCCCGTTTCTGTCGGAAATCTCAATGGTGTCACCAGCTTCCCATGCTATATTAGTCAATGCGCCTGTAGTAAATGGTCTGAATTTTAGCCCCACGCACCTGTCTGCGATAATCTGGCAGATTTTCTCCCCGGAGCCCTCTTGAATTAGCTTATTATCACTGATTTCGATAACATAGCCAGTTTTCCCCGACTGATATGTTTTCGCTTCATTTTTAGAAGAATTTTCAACGTATTCTGCAACTTTTATGCCTGTTATTTCAACATCATACAACCATGGTGTGAATCCATTCGTATCTATGGCTGTAATACCCTTTTGCATAACAGTGATAATCTGTGCACCAGCGGTATCTAAGATGTCTTTCCCTTCAATATCATTCCATGGTACTTCTGCCTTATTATAAAAATTTTCCGGTACTTCATTTTTGTACCAGTCAAGGCATAATCTGCCGTATGCATCTGTTTTCGCCCACTGGCAGCCCATCTGTGCTACCCATGCAATTACCTGTCGGAAAGTAATGCTGCTATCATCTGGTCGATTCTGGATTACAAAATCATCGTTATCAAATCTTGTTGATTGCAGTGTTACTCCGCACACCTCGCAAGCATCCTGGATGATCTGTAATCTAGTTGCCGGATAAGTCAGCTTACTTTCTGAATAATCACGATCAAATAATCGCATGGAATCTTCACAAGTTAGGCTGATAATAGCTGTGTTCTGGTATGGGGCATCTGTTACTGTCATAGTGCAGATACGGATTTTCTCAATACCAGTAGATAATTCAAGCCCAATATGGCAAACAACTCTCGCTCCGTCCCAGATGTAATCTGTGTACTTGCCAGAAAAGTTGTTGATCTGCAATGTCAGCTTATTTACGATAGCTGCGCCGATATCAAAAGAACCACTTTGCGATACTGCATCCTCAAATTTGAAGCCATTAGACCATAAGTCTTTGTCGGTAATGGATAATGTACTTCCGTCCGTAAAGGTAAAATCTGCATATTTCAGATAGTTACGGTTCCCACTATTCTGTTGTTCTTTAAATTCCGTTGATAAATTTCGCATATTTTACCTCTCGATAAAATCAAATTTAAGTCCTTCCATGCGCTCATTGCCTATCCACCAGCACTTAAAGGGTGATTCCCTGTCACCAACATAAAATGTTCTGGTTTCGTGCTTGTTCGCAGACAGCAAGTCTGGATATGTGACCTGTATGTACTCTGGATTTACTGCCTGTATAATTTTGCAAGCAGTATCCCAGTCTGGGCCATTCCAACCTACAGACAGCTTTCGTTTCTGTCCAACTCTATTTTTATGCATGGTCGTATCGTCTGTTCTGCCAGATTCTGCCGCCGATATATCCTGTAACCCCCATGTAAAAGAAGAAGGACAAGGCAATGCTACCCCATCCACTTTTAAAAATGCTTCTGCCATATATTCACCTACTTTAGCACTCTGATTTCAAATTGGAGTGCTCTCAAGCAATCATTTTTGTTGCTTCTCTTTGAATAAATTCTTTGATTTGCTGATATCCCCACCCGCAATTAATAAGGCTGCTTACAAGCATTTCCATACTCTGAATTTTCGCCAAGTCATCACCTGTGAAGAAATCTCTAAGATTCTCTTTTGCTTTTACGCCATAATCACTTTCAAGTTCTTTGGCTGTTTTTCCGAATAAATTACGATAAATCAGATTTGTATAATTCGGGTAAGCAAATCTCTTATTTGGACTTTCCGTTATTTTCATCTTAATTGTATCTGTTAGGATATGCCGAATAACAACACCCTTGTCACGTTCAATTTGCCATTGCTGGCGTTCTGTATATAAGCGTTTTAACTCGCTTTCCATCTGGTTGAAGGCTTCAATATACTTAATTTTCCATTGTAAGGCTTTTTCACCAGTAAAGCCCATTACAAGCAAGGAAAAACCGTCTCTATCCATTTCGTACATTGGATATTCTTTTCCACGATTCTTATATGTTGTAAGTTGAAAAAATTTGGCGGCTGAATTATCAGCCACGAGATTTTCAATTGATTGTAGAACATTCTTATGTTCTTTCTCAAAAACCTCTGCAACTTTCAGACTTGTTGTAATAAGTTTCTCTTCGTATCTTTTTCCAACGATTTCTACCAGCATAAATTCATATCTCCTTTACGATTTATTTTTTGGCAACAAAAAAGCGCCTACCCCGAAAGGTAAACGCTTTAAGATATTATGATTATATATCATAGCATATGGAGATGGTATAATTCAGTATATTTTGGTATCATTTATTGTCTTCGTATTCAACCATTGTCTTAACTACGCCATAAAGCATATTAATATTTTTTTCTTTTTTGATTTTATCAATCATCTTCAAAATCTCTTCCTTACGTGTCATTCCACAATTCCTCCTAACGCTCTAATCAACTTCTGTTTGCGGTTATACTTCAAAATCTCGGAAATCTGCCCCATCATATCATCCATTGTCATGTTGCTCTTCATGCTGTTGCAACGCTTACACGCCAGTTGCAGATTCTTAATATCATTTGTGCCGCCCCGAGACAACGGCGTAATGTGGTCGATTGTCATTTTCTTGAATTTGACAGACTTACCGCATATCGCACATTTTCCGTTGCACTTGGCGTACACGCTCTTTTTCTGAAAGTCATTGAACTGGATTCTGTTTGCCATACGATCACGCTTTCCCGATTAACTGTTTGGTAAAGAGATACATTCCCTTTAATTTTGACAGGTCTTTCAAATTGATAAGATTTTCAATGATTCTCTGGCGGTACATATACTCATCCAGAAGCACTAAGCACTCGTTGTTATCTGCGTTCAGTTCGTCAATTGTTTTCTGTAATTCAGCCTTTGTCATTTTATTTTCCTCCTGTGTATCCCTGTAAAAATCTAATTATGCGATTTCTACTCTGTATGCAATCATCATTTCTTTAATCACACTAACGTAAATCTCTTTCAGCCGCTTATTCTGCATAATCACGGACAGTTTATTAATCTGGTTAGTCTGTGCCTTGGTGCATCCTCTTTCCTCGGCTCTGGAAATCGCATTTCTAAGTTGCTGATCTAATCGGCAACCAGCCCTGTCCGATAATCTGCGGTAGCTTTCGTTTCTGGCGGCGGCATATTTATTCCCGAATGAGTAAGAGAAATCATCGCTCTCGGCAATCTTTGAAATACATCTGTTTACCCACTTCTCTGTGCCAACATCGGAATCCGTTCCTTTAAAGGTATCAATGATGGTTTTCATGTTCTTCTCTTGTTGGTCGGCACGCTCCGCAAGTTTCTTCTGTTCCAGTTCAGTTTTGGCTACCTGTTGAAAAATCTGATTAAACATTTGCAGTTCCGGGGACAGTTTAGAATAATCAATTACTTGTTGTTTTACCTTTTCTTCAAGTCTAGTAAAATATTCTCTAGCTTCTTCTGCTTTTTCGCTATTACCTTTTACCGATAACTTCTTTGCAAAATGAGCAGTAATTTTGTAGTCCTTAGTAGCCTGCCCTCCCCATTCGTCATTAATGACGAATGCCCAATAATCAACGTTTTCCTCTGCAAATTCATTTCCTGTAATGTTGCTCTTGCACCATCTTGAATAATTGCTAGAATCCAATTCTAAAAAGGCATATAACTTTCTTGCAGTAGTCATTCCCTCTTCATCAATGCCAAGTGCGATTTCAATAGGTGTCCGGTTTGCTGTGTTAATTGTGATTTCGTTCATATAGAAAATCCTCCTGTTGTTAAAAAATCTATTTGCAAACAGGGGATATACAGTGTTATAATTTGCATATCCCCTGTAGGGGGTGTTGTATAAGGGACTGTTTCTTTCCTAGGGAGCCAGTTCCTTATTTTTCGCCTATTTCATCTTCTATTAGACCGATTCCTTTCATAATGGTGTCCGTTCTTGAAATTCCAAGTTCTTCTGCACATTTGTCTATGCGTCCTTTTTCTTCTTTTGTAAGACGAATATTGAGCTTTTCCTTTCTTGATTCACCATTTACAGGTGGTCTACCTGTTCTTGGGGACATTTTGTTCACCTCCTTATTTTGTCCTTGCATAATTCATTATAATTTATGGGCGTACAAAAGTCAAGAGCATTTTCTATTATTTTAGAAAACGTATCAATCAAGGTTCTCGTCATTATGACGAACACCTTTTCGCTAAAATTTTAGTAGAATTGGCTTCCACAAAATAATGGAGCCGAAATTTCGGCGGCTTATTCACTGTCGAATTTTCGACAGTGTGCGTCTCGTCTTTTAGGAAGAGTCGCAGTTAGCCGAAGTAAAATTGACTTTGGTGATTGAAGCATCCACTTTTCCGCATGAATGCGGAGTCACTAGTCATTGTGGCGAACCTAGGACAAATTGTCCGAAATGCTAACCGTCATCAAATTGATGATAGTTCAAAATATCAATCATAGAAGTAGGGTGCATCAAATTAGAAGCACCCCTATTAAAAATAAAAGGTGTCGAAATTTCTACGCCTTTTCGCCATGTATGGCTAAAACCCATATAAGCTGCTCAAATTTGTGCACCTTGTATGAATAAACAGTTTGCCATAGTAACGAAAGGTCAATTTGTCCGTTCGCTTCTCATTGCGAAAAACAGCTCCATAAATTTGTGGAACAGCTATTAACCGTCTTGAAATTCACGACAGTTTTTTACTGACGATTCGTCATTTTGATGAATCGTTATTTTTTTTCAAATTTCCTATTCCACTATCCGTTTTGGAGTGGTAAAATATGTATATCATACTAAAGAGGGGGATTTTACATGAAAAGAAAATTTATTATGATTTTGGCTTTAACATCCATTTTTTCAAGTATTACGCCTGTGTTCGCTAAAACAGATAAAGAAATTCTTTTTAGGGATATTCCATGGGGAACAAATTTTAATGATACATGTACTTTTATACCAGAAGCAGACTTATATGGCTCAACAATGGAAGGGTTAAGCGCCGAAACTGTTGAAAATGTATTAAATGGTGTAGAATATGGTGATGATAACGATTATGATGGAGCGATTTGCTTTTGCGCATCTCCGTTTGTTTCTCCCAACATTGACGTTGCTGGATATCCAATATATTCCATGAATCTTTATTATACTTATTCAGTAGAAAACGAAATTTCCTTTGACGAAGAAAATACGGTTTTGTACGGAGCACAATATGAATTTGAAAAACCGCAAGATTTAGATTTAATGTATTCTGATCTTTCGAGCAAGCTGTCAGAAATTTATGGAGAGCCAAGTGATACATCCAATTATACCTCTCCTTTCGGAACTAAAGAACAATATACTTCTTGGTATGGAGCAAATGATACTTCCGTAGCACTTAAATCCTACGATTACGGTGATGAAACCAGCGTATATATATCATATGCTTGGCTTAAAGGCGATGAACTGTTGGAAGAAGCTGACAATGTACTTTCTGATAATAAAAAGGATGAAGAATCCCAAATTTATGGAAATGGCTCTACGAATGGATTATGAAAGAAAAAAGGCTAGGGAGAAATTCCTAGCCGATTTTTTCTACTTATCGTATGTTCTATGTTCAAACATTACTTTTGTTCCAAATATATCTATATCATTTGCGCCTGTATATAACTCTTCGTATGTTCCATTCTGGTTATCTTCTGTTTCGTAAGTAAACTGAGTTATAAATTTATATGATACGTTATTCAATTCGTATTCTCCGCTGACTTCTGCTAAGCCATTGCAAGCTTTGAATGTGCATTTACTCTCATTTTCAGTTCCGATATTCAATGAAATGGATTTATCCAACTCGCTTTGTAATATTTCTTGCGTTATCCTCATAAGGAAAGTACGTTCTTCATCTGAAAGTTCGTTTTCGGTTTTTATTATCCAAGGAAATCTCATTGATAAAGGATGATCGCTTAAGCTATTTATTTTCGTTCCACTTTTTGTATCATAGACATTAGTTGACAATAAAGAACCAACATTTGAACTAATACCTATGCTACAAATAGTGGTATAGTCAAACCATTCCTGTGAGGACATATTCGCAAAAATTTCATCCATATCCATAAAGCTGACATTTACTTTAAATAAATCAGTTCTGACGATAAGTGTTTTATATTCCGTCCCTTCCGAATCTTTTCCGCTGTATTCTTCTGTATAAAATGCATTATCATCATTTTCATACTGTTGTAAAAATGTATTTACATCATCAATACTTGCTTTTACTGCGATAGGTGAAAAACACTCACATATTATTGCAGTTGCCGCAACAATAACTCTTTTCACTTTCTTCATACACTCATACCTCCCAATAATTGATACCCATATTGTACCACCTTGGGACGCATTCTGGAAGTCCTATTTCGCTTTTCTATCAATTTCCGCAGTTACGGCAAACAAAAGAGCTTCGGCAAATTTTGCGCCGACCGAATCGGAGTATTTATCGTGAATCTGATTTGCTTCCATGGTGAGATTTTCCCACTTCGGGATATCGTCCTTTGAGATAAAGGCATACTTCTTGTGGAGATTCCATATTTCTTGCCAGATGGAAAAGTAAGTCTGTTTAAAGTCCATCAATACCACTTCTCCTTCAGCTTATTAATCGGTGTTCCGGAAACTCCGGCACTTTCTCCGCTATCTGTTGCCTTAAAGTATGCACCTGTAATCTGAGGGTACATAAATTCAAACATGAGATAATTTGCTGCATCGCAAAGATATTCTGTGTTCCCAGTCTCACGATACTTTTTGATGCACATATCGTGGGATTCCAAGGCGTTTACCAACTTCTCACCGAAATTATCCTTTGCCGTGCCATATTTGTAAAAGCTTACCTCAACCCTATTCTGGCGTAATTTATCGAAACGGTCTGAATATTCTGTTGGAAGTTCTGTTCCTATTTGGCTCATATGTTTTAATTCTCCACAATTAATTAATTTCTTTGCTCAAAAATCAATTTTATTGGCTTGTGCCTATATTTTATCGTGTGAGAGGTTTTGAAACGGATTTGGTTATTTTATCGCAGTAATTCTTTGTCAATAATCTGGAAATTCGCCCTGTGGATATAAAGAGCTTTTCCGTCAATCATTAACTTTGTCATTTTAGGTAGATCGTCCGGGATTTTCCAGAACACCTCGTCACCAGAATATGCGGCTATTGGCTGTCCAAGTTGAGATTTGATTACTACAACCCTGGATTTCCCGAAATAATTTTTATAATAATTCACAATCCCGGCTATGTATGTGTTCTCTGAAATCTTCCCGGTTGAATGGCTAATTATATTCTCCTGTGTAAAATCAACCTCTGGCTTCAATCCTTTTTGCTCAAAAATACAAGTATCACCACAGCTTTCAATTTCTTTACCGTCAATCAGAATTGTAATAACGGAAGATACGTCATAGCTGGTTGTTTCGTTACCCTCACTATCGTAGCCCTTGGATTTGGTTTTATTCCCGGCAATGTTGATCTTGTCCCCAGTGGTAGTCATAACCTTTTGGCCGTAGTTGTCGTAGGTATAGATTGTGTAGCTGTTACCAGAAAGATTTCCTTTCACGTCATTCATGTAATCGTCATTGGCTGCACAGCCTGTTAACCCTGTGATAACGCAAATACAGATAATGGTTGCCAGTAGTGCTTTGATTCTTTTCATAGTGTGTCCTCCCTGTCTTCAACTTTCATTAACAAATTTTTCCGTATGTAGCCAGACATGAAATGCGAATAATGGTGATCCGTGTACTCACTAAATGAAGTGCCAAAGTATTCATCAATCACTTTCATGTATGTTTCAATCTCAACATTCTGAAAGTAATCTGGATTTGGCCCGAATCCAAACTTGTCCAAGATATTATCCAAAGCGTCTTGATTGATTTTTATGTGCGGTTTTCTGGTTCGTTCTTCGTACCTCTTGAAGAAATACTTCGATACTACCAGGAAACGATTGGTTGTATATGGGCTTGTCGTATATCCCAATTCTTCAATCCGTACTGAAACCTGGTTCTTGAATGCAGACCAGTTAAAAGATTTACGGTCTATTGGAGTATACTGGATGTTCTCCTCGGTCAACATATTTTTGATATGTTGAGAATTGAACCACTCGTTAGAGTGGTATGCATTTTTCTCTTCTTTTAACTCCATAGGAGATGTAGTATCTTGTATAGTAGTTTCTGAATGATAATCTTTGATAGTATTCTCTGGTAATGCTTCCCCCGAACTGTCTTTGTGCATTTCGTCATTTTGTCTATGCCTTTTGTCATTCTGTCCAGATGCACATTGGCTATTTGTCTTTGGGTTTTCCTTTACTATACCATTTAATATGTTTTCAAGAACATCTTCATTGATGGAATACCATTTTGTACGGTCTCTTTGGTCTTTATTATAATTTCCAGTGATAACAATTCCGGAAGAAATTAAACTTTTAAAAGCTCTTTCTATAGTTTTTGTAGACCACCATGGGAAATTATTCTTTTGCCATTCTTCCATCGTGTTAAAAGTCCAATATCTTCCATCATAATAATTTCTTTGCAATTTTTCATTTATTTCAAGCCAGTAATAAATTTGGCGTAAAACAATGGCTTCATTTAGCCCTAATTTTACTGCTAAATCTGGTTTGATGATAACGCTTTCTTTGCTGGATAAAAAAAGATCTGATAATTTACCTTTCATATTAGATAACCTCCTTGTTGGTCGTAGGCACTCTCCGTATTGTGCCAGAATCCTTGATTTATAAAAACAGTGGACAGGCGTATCAAGGTTTACGCTTTTCGGGAGCTACCCTAGCCCACTGGTTTTACCAAAATTATTTATTTCTGCTCTTATTCATCATGTCACGCATGGTGCCGAGAATGAACTCGTATGTTGCCTGGTAATCATTGTGTCTCCCATTTGCCATTGCGCCTTTTAATTCTTCAAGCATTTCTACAAAAGAACCGACATCTTGAGATTCTACCTCGCAATCAATAAAAAGATAATTTGTGTTATTGATATCAGCAATTCTATTTATATACTCTTTGATTCCTCTTTTTTTCATCAATCCTGGCGCAACCCTATTTCTATGATCGACATATACGAAATGTTGATATTTTGAAAATGGGCTTCTTATAGCACAAATATAATTTTCCATCTTTTTTTCCTCCCTTAAAATAAAAAAGAGCCGCCAAGTAAGATAAAAATTCCTCAAAATCGAGAAATATTAATTTCTTCTTAGCGGCTCAAAAAATCAAGACCGTGTGTACTTCTTCATTGAAAAAATTATACCACACAATCAGTCAAAAATCAATATGCTGGGGACGGTTTGAAACGGCTATCCGTATCATTCTGGGCTTTTGTTACAGCTTTCGCAATCTCACTTCCGTCCAGAATAATACTGTTCATAATGTACTGCGTATTCTTGTTTCCGCTGTTCATGCTCATTGCCATTGCAACTCCCTGTGCTACTGCTTTTGCCATTTCCTCTTTTGTAAGTCCCATGCTTCCGTCCGAACTGGAAACAATGCTGTCTGCAATCTTCTTCATTGTTCGTGGGTTTTCCAGTGGAAGAACGGCTTCAGAACCAGCTTCACCGATGCCAATTACCTGTGCGCCATTGAAAAGACCACCTTTGGCGTACCAATTAGGCTTGTAAACTGGTGTAGAACTGGTTTTTCCGTTTCCTAGGTTATGCTTTCTCCATTCAGAGATTCGATATGTTAATGTTGGTAGCCGAACTTGTTTCATACCATTAGCGAAAGATTGTGCAGTTTCCCGACCCATTGATGTTAAATCATTTCTGAACAGACTGGTGATATAATCTGAAATACCAGATAAGTTAGATTCTGTAAAAGTCTTCATGTTTTCGGTTTCTGTATCAACCTTGCCAGAAGCCTTTTCCCAAATCTGGTTTGTATTGATAAGAACAGAAGACCAATAACTTTGAATGGTTGTCATAACCTTACCCATTACATCTTTTGTATCGGTGTCCATGGTTCCGAGGGCTGTCGATACAGCACTTGCAGAATTTCCCCAATTGGTTTTAGAGTTGGTTTCAACATCGTCATTCGTGTTCTTTATCTCCGACCAAATGGAAGGCATTGTGCTTTCTGTGCTTTTTTTCATTCCATCCATTGCCGTGCTTACAGCGGTATTGGCGAGGCCAAAGCCGGTTTTTGTCTTGGATGATACGGAGCTAGAAGCATTTGCAACAGCGGTAGTAATACCTCCCACTGCTGTTTTCACAGATGTATTCATTCCATCGAAAGAATTCTTTGCACTTGTTTCCATTGTGACAACTGCATCTGGAAAATCTTTTCTGAGTTTTTCATCTAATTCATCTAACGGAACGCCAGCATTTTTTAATGACGTATAAACTGCGTCTAGTGCTTCTTCTGTATTAGCATATGTTCTTCCAGATATTGCACTATCAAGAGCATCTTTAGCAGTTAAGTAGTCTCCACTAAATTGCTCGGAACTAAGACTTAAAAGATAAAGTTCGTCTTTCAAATCAGATATACTGATTTTGGTTGTATCAAATTTTCCTGCTGATTCAGATACACCATCTCCAAGGGCTACAGCTTTGTCAGTCATATCTTCCAAAAATCCAGTTGATACGCCCGCCTGTGCGCCGTATTTTTCGAGAATTTTTCTTGCATCTTCGGTTGATACGCCGAATTCTCCAAGTTTCTGAATGAAACTATCGTACATTTCAGAATTTGATTTTCCAGCACTTTCATCTGCTTCAATTAACTTCCAAAGCTCTTCTGCTTGGTCTTGTGTTATTTTATGCGCGCTTTCCATCTCGCCTGCATAATCATGGAGATAACCACCTGTTTGTGTGAGAATACCATTTCCACCTTGCGCAGCTTCTGTAATACTTGCAATTCCTTTAGCAAGTTTAACAGATAATGCCGTTGCAACAAATACAATCCCAGCGGTTCCAAATATAGCACCAAGTGTTGAAGAAAACGTTTTAAGTCCGCCTGTTGAAGCTGTTTCCGCTGCATCTCCAACTCCCTTTATTGCTTCACTTGCCGCACTTGTACCATTTCCTATCACATCCGCAAGTTTATCTGCAATTAGTTCTGCATTTTTCTTTTCAGCTATTTTGCCTGCAATATGTCCCACAATTGAACCAACAAGAGTTCCAATACCTGTGATATTTGCTATTTTTACTGCAATAAATGCTTTTGTAAGCCATTCTGCAATATGTCCGGCTATCGGGTGCTTTTCCTCTAATCCATCGAATAATCCGTTTAATGCACTGGTAAGACCAGTTAATAGCAGATCAGCTGCGGTACTAAGGATTTCACCCCATGGCAATTCACCAAGGAATGTTCCAACTCCTTGTCCAAACTCATAGAATGTGTCTGTAGTGAGAGAATCTTTTAATGCGGTACACAGGTGAGATATAAAATCTCCAAGAGCCTGTCCATTTTCTTTCCAGTTTGTATTTTTGATAAACTCGGAGATTCCATCTCTAATTTTTGTTGCGAGATCATCCCAGTTAAATGTTTCTGTAAATGCCTTTAAGCTTTCAAACGCTCCGTTCAGTAAACCGGAAAGAGCGTCTGCAATTGTGTTCATGTCTATCTTTTTGATTGCACCATTTAAGGCTTTTCCAATAGCAGTTCCAAGCTTACCCCATCCAGTAATTCCAGCACCATCTTTTTTAGACATATCCTTTACAAAGCCAGAAAGCATTTTCCAAGATGCCATAAAACTGTTTCCGATTAAGTTTCCAAGACCTGTCCAGTCAATTTCCTTTATAGCTCCTTTTAAAAGTTGAGACAGTTTTGCCCCTATTCCAGAAAAATCTATTCCTCCATCTCCAAGCAACAGGTTTAGAGTATTTACTGCTGTGTTAATTCCAGCTCCAAGCAATCTTCCCATTAAGTCAAAATCTATGCCGCTAACCATGGAATTGAATGCCGTGGTAAATGCATTTACAAATTCGGTTATTTTCGGGCCAACATTATTCCAATTAATAACTTCATATATTTTTTGCATTCCGACATTTATCATGTCTGCAATAGTGGAACCTAGTCCCTGCCAGTCTTTATTGATAAATGCTTTTCTAATTTTGGAAGCCCATTTGTTAATAGGTGTTTCATCGACAGTCAAAACTTCGTCCAAGGAATCTTGTATTCCTGCAAAGCTATCAGCCAAATCGCCAAGTCCAGAACCAAGGCTTTTAGATGCAGTCCCGGAATCGTTTGAGTTATCAGCAAGCTGATTTAATTGGTCGAATGGCAATACAGAAAGTGCCTTTTTTAATTTCTTGGCAGATGATGTAGCGTCATCAAGCCCGGAGGAAGCATCGTCGCCAGCTGTTTCTATACCGCCTAAATTAGATACGATATCACTAACTCCACTCTGTGAACCTTTCAGCTTCTTTCCCATCAATACATACATGAAGTTGCGGAACGCATTCGCAGCCTGCATAAGTTTTGACATAAGTGCATTGAGAGCTTGAATAGCAGGAAGAATGCCAGCAATCAAACCTTGCCCGATTACTGCGGAAAGCGACTGGAAGTTCAGAGTGAGTAAACGAACCTGGTTCGCCCAGGTGCCAGATGTCCTGGCGAAATCTCCTTGCACATCGCCTGTAGCTGACATTAAATAGTTATATCGAAGAGCTACTTTTTCAGCTTGAGACATTGCATTATAAGATGTTGTAATTCCCCTTGAAAGAGCATAAGCCTCCATATTTGCAACGGATAAATTAATACCCAATTGTCTTAAAGGCTCAATTTCCCCGGAAATTCCAGAGCGTATTTTCTGAAAAGCAGTATCTGTATCAATGTTGTAAAATGATGCAATATCCCCGGCTAATCCAGCAAGAGAAATTGACATTTTAGAAGCTGCATCTTGCGCAACACCAGATGATTTCATCATTGCCATCATGGTTCCAGAATATTGCTTTGCTGCCAATTCGGATAATCCAAATTGTTCTTTTGCCGTAGAAGCAAATTTGTAGGCTTCATCTGCCATGCTTCCAAAGGAAATATCTACAACATTTTCGATTTCTGTAATATCAGAGCCAAAACCAATTGCACTTTTCCCTAAATTTGCCAGACCACGAATAGCCTTAAAACCGATAGCAGTTTTGAGCAAATTTCCGAGATTAAAAGAAGCAGTTTTAACTCCAGAGCTACTATTCCCGAGATGCTGAAACCATCCAATAATACTTTTTATCCCAGTTCCAATTTTAGAAGAAGTTTTGCTAACAATGTTTCCAAGGTTAGATGTTGCAGATGACAATTTAGAAAACGCACTGGATATAGAATTTGTAGCAGAATTCACTTTACCGCCAGAATTTGCCAACTTTGCTAGTGCTTCCGTCATGCGGATTGTGTTATCACTGATTTTAGGTGCAGTTTTCATCACGTCAAAGAAAGATAATACTTCCTTTGCTAGTGTTCCAAGTTGGCTTGAAGTTTGCCCGATTTTATTTCCAGAACTTGCCAATTGTGCAATTGACTGAACAAACCTATTTACGGAATCTGAAATTCCATCAACACCAATAAAGCTTTCTGTGATAAATTTCAAGCTACTTCCCAATGCAGGTAATTCAGCGGATACATTCGCAATATATTCACCGGAATTGGCTAGTCTAGCCATTGAATTAACAAAACGATTAACACTTGCAGATACATCCGGTATTGCCGATAATCCAGATAACTGAGTGATTATCTCGCCAAGTTTCATAGAATTAAAATTACTAATATCTACCTGGCTAAATCTGCTAATGGAATTAATGATTGCGTTTAAACCGGAAGCTTTATAATTAACAGTTCCCATGACTCTTAAAGAATCTGAAAACTGTTTCATTCCATCGGCAATACTTGTCATTTGCCCTGCATCAATTTCTTTAAGCTTGCCGGTAACTGCATCTTTAACATTTGTGGTATCTACATCAAGTGTTACTTTTACAGTATTGTATTTCAGCTCCGCAACCTTATTGATTGCGTTTTGGATATCCAACGTAATCTTATCCGTATTGATTTTTACATCAATAGGGAGCTGGCCGTCAGCACCTTTCAACGCATCATTAAGTCTTGTTTTTACTTGCTCTGCAAGCTGTTGAGTGGAATCAACAGCCATTCCCCATACTTTATCCGATGCTTTTGAAGCGTTTTCTCCATAAAGCGATTCTATTGATACTGGCTTTATTGATTCTCTAACTTTTTTGATATTTTCAAGTATGGTAATCAGCTGATCTGCTGCATTTATAGTATCTCTTGGTACAAGAGTTGGGAATCTATCTGCTAATTCTTGCCAGGATTTGTCAAGTGTAATGCCTTTGGTTGCATCTGTAACAACCTTATTCAGATTGTTTTTCAGAATCTCAGAAAATTCGCCTTTACCAAGGTCGGCTTTTAGCATATCGGAAACATAGATTTTCTTGTTTTTGAAGTAATTATTGAAATCAATCCATTCTTGTTCCGCACCTTCCAGGTATCCACCAAGGCTTGACTTTACAACGCTTCCGCTTTTAAGAATAGTGTTTCCAATTTCATTAAGAAGAGAACCTACATTCGCAGTAATATCTTTTCCATCAAAAGAACGTGCCATTTCCTCTGCAAGTTCATTCATATTAGAACGAACTTTTGAAGCGGCACCACCTTTTAAGTTAAAGGCTTCAATTAATTGCTTTGAAATGGAAGATGTGTCAATTTTAATATCACGTACTGTTTTATCAATGGCGTATTGCAGTTTTTGTGTTTGATCTCCACCTTTGATGTCCAAATCAAAACTAATCTTTTGATTCTGAAGATTACTAAGGTTGATTTTACTAAGTGCGTTTAATTTTGAAATAGCACTATCAAGACCAGAAGTACGGACATTGCCTAGAGAATTAAAGGAAGACGTAACTCTTCCGAGTTCCCTTGCATAACTACGCAATCCGTTTGTATTAACTCCGCTTAATGCGGAATTAACTTCTGTGAGTTTGTTTGAAAGATTAGTCAGCGCACGTACTGCTTTTTCTGTACTACTGCTAATCTGTATATCAAGGGTATCAATGGTATTGTCAGCCATTTTATTTATCCCTCCTTTTTTACAAAAAAATAAAGGGCAGACAAGAGTGTTAATCCTGCCTGCCCTTTTCATGGTTAAGCTCAAAGCTTGCCTGCATGAGTTGCAAGCTTGCCAAAAGTGCGTTTCTCTGTTTTTTCTTTTCTTCTTCGGAAAGTATACCTTCCTGTTTACGCTTTTCTTCCTCTGCTGATTCCAGTAAAGGTTTTTTCAAATACTCTGCTTTGGATTTTTTTCCCATTAAAGCATTTGCAACAGCTGTGAATGTGGCTGATGTTTCATAAATGCCCGCTTGCCAGAGTTCGGCATCTTTCCTCTTTTGGCGTATCTTTTCAGCTTCGAGATAAGGCTTTAACTCTGTTGGGGTGGAATCCATAAATTCTTCTTTAGATACACCAATAGAGAGGTATAAAGGAAGAATCTCTTGGTAAACAGCTTCTCGAAAAGTTAATTTTTCTTTTTGTGATCCTGTGGAAGCTTCGTTGCGTTCTTCTCCACTGCCTGTGCTTCTGCTACTGCATTCAGCAGACCGGATAAAAAACCGTTTTTCTCCAATTCTTTATCAAGAAGTTGGTATAAATCAAATCCGCTTTTGGGATTTTCCTCAGTTCCTTCATCTTCGTAATCATCCAAAAGGTCACAGACTTTATTAAGAACAACTTCTTTTTCAGAATCACTTTCATACCCAAACTCTTCCTTGTGCTTCTTTTGAAGTCCGGCAAGAAGCAGTTCCGGTAGAAGAGAAATCATTTTCTGAAGACTTCTCTCTTTTCCATCTGTAATCCCCTGTACCTTGTCCAGCACATCTGTTTTTGTAAGAAGTCCGTATCCAAATACAACCTTATATTCTTTTCCATGTACATTAAAAGTTACCATTTTATAATCCTCCCGATATATTTTGTTAGCTAAGTGCCATTGCGCCTGTGGAATCTGCTACTGCTTTTGCGGTGTCTAAAGCCTGTGCAAGCTCTTCGGAAACAACTTTTGTATCAAGACCTTTGTATTCCTGAATAATGAGAGACAGCGGAATTGTTGCTGCTTCATTCTGCCCAATGTCAGACAGTGGAATATTTTTTCCAGGGTCTGCGATAACAAAGAATGCATCTTCGAGGTCTGGAAATACAACTTCAAACCAAACTCTAAATCCTTTTGTCTTTCCTGTTGCCGTATCAGTCATAAGCTTCTTTAATGCTGTGATAACATCAGCGTTAAGATTGAAGGTTACATCCCAAGTACCACCAGTATCCTGTCTACCAGATGCGTACTGTGTAATGAAGTCTTCGAGTGCGGATACGTCAATCTGTTCTGTATCAAGAGAAATTCCACCAATAGAACTACATCTTTTTAACCAGGTGAATGCAGTTGGCTTCGTTCCTTTAACGGTTTCAACACCGTAATGAAAAGTTACGCCAAGTGTTGTTAAATCTGCCATTTTAATAGGCTCCTTTCTTTAATTTAATTTTTATGCACGTAACCCTGTGCCGGGAGATAGCGGATCACCGCCTTTCTACTCTTCTTTGTCTGTTTTCAGTTCCGGTAATCCTGCTACAGATGTAAGCAGAGATAAAAAGCCAGAGAGTAAAGATGCGGATAAAACCATTTTCCAGTCGACACTGCCGATTACAGTTGCGGTTCCAATGGTTGCTATTGCTGTTTGTGCGACTGTTTTTACGGCTCTAATTCCTGCTGCTTTCAGCCAAAGTAGTTTGTCTGCTTTCATTTTTCGATGTTCTCCTTTCATATTTTTTGGGTAAAAAAATAGAAGCATTTCTGCTCCTAATCTAATAAAGTTCCTGTATATATTCGGCTGTATCGGCTTACAAGCTTTTTGATTCCACTGTCACCAAAAAACATAGGCTCCGGTCCATATGTACGACGGAATCCCATGCTCACCATTGCTTTGTGACTTATCTTGTCCAATTCATACAATCTGGTTAATGCTTTGCTCCCAGATGTGAAGCAATTTACTTGAAATGATGGCATTGTTGCACATTCATCCCCTTCAAGGTCACCTCTTGTAATTGGATTACCAAGCATATAAAGCTGTGCATATGCCTTTTTTCCAGAAGCATTTGTTTCGCTCCCATCCATGGAATAATTGTCTGCGCCAGTAATCTTAGAAACAGCCGCTCCCCACCTTGAAAAAACTTCTAATACAGGGGATTCTATTGTGTCTGGCATATCTGTCACCTCACAATAAAAAATGCGCCCACTTTTATGGTGAACGCATTGCATTTTATGCTACAATTTAACACTGTAATGATAACATAATTGGTCGGTATCATTCAGTATATTATGGTATCTTCTTTAAGAAGAGAATACCTCTTTGGCAATTTTGCGGATATTCTGAATGATTTCTACACTGGCTTTATACATTGGCATTGTAGCTTCTGTACCGTAAGAGCGAACCCATTCTCCAGAATCAGAAACATATACCCAGGAATCGTTTTTTCCTTTTCCTTGTCCGTAAGAACCGATTGTATAACCAAATTCTTCTCCTTTTGGATGTGGACTAGAACCGGCTGCACCATTGTAGTGAATACCTGCACCGAACTCTATAAACAAAAGGTCTATTCCTTCGCATATTAAATGGGCTTCTGCATAGTTTCCAAAACTGTTAATTTTGATGTAAGTATTGTGGTTCTTATCAGAATCGCCTTGTGCTGCTAAAATATTTTGATTAATGACTGGAATCCCTAATTCACATAATCTTTTTATGAAGATTTCATTTTTGCTCCTTAAAGATTTTTGATAATTTTTTATTTCATCAATAGCATTTTGGATTGATTTCTGCGATAAGGTACACTTTATTGTCTTACCCATCCTCGTTTCCTCTCTTGGAAATTCCGTATCTGGCAATATTGCCTTTTTTTGTGTCTAAAATCTTCTTTAGTGTGTAGTCTGGCAATACTGTAGGTTCTCCATCTTCGTCCAAAATAAGGCTTCCATCCTCGCTTATTTGTGGGATTCTGTCTATCCAAAATATGTCTGCTTCCTGTGGATGGAAATTTCGATTAAAGCTTGTAATGTACCTGTCATAATCCGGCACTATTCCGGCTGCAATTTCTTCTGGCGTTCCGGCGGTAGATGATACGGAAAAATAGTATAAAACTGGTTTCTCATAAACTTTAATACGGTCTAATCCTTGTGTTTTCTCGGATATTCGTGACCAGTATACTTTTTGCTTTTGACGGACTAATCCTCTCATGTGTAATCACCTGCTTATATAATCTGTAGCTTCGTCATTTATTCAGTGATTTCCTCCATTCCGGATTGAATCAGAATATCCTTCACCTTTTCTTTTAAGAGCCGTGGAACCCTTGCATACATTTTCTTTGCGTCCTCTATTGTTTCTTGATTCATAATTTCCTGTTCCCATAACATTGCCATCATTCTAATACCATCCTTTCCTGCGCATAGCAAAAATAAATTGATTAATAATTTACGCATAAACCGCCTCTGACATTTCCAGCAGGCAGGAAGTCAACATCTTGATCGTTTTCTCCTGCTCCTGAACCTTTTGCTCCACTTTCCTTCCTTTCTCCGGAATTTATTGTTTTCCGTAACATGATTGTAAAAAATAAGGCCGGTTATGTGGTCTCGCCCTGGATTGGTTCATATTATTTTCCTCCAAAATAAAAAGAGATTACAATCGCGTAATCTCTTATAAATGCTTTAAACAATTAACTCGTATTTTTCCAATAAAAAAATTTTGGAGGGCAGAATTAATCCCTCAGCCTCCGATATGTTACCCCCATATACGCATTTGCATCGTTGGAGATTATTGCCGTACTATCAGCGTAGGTGTGGAGTTGCTTATAGGCGGCTAGCTGGTCGGAGGTGAGAGGGGTTTCGATGGGAGCGGCCAATGCATAATATAACGTCATTGGGTTATCTTTAAAATATTCTTGCGCTTGTTCTACTGTCTGAATTGTTTCTACGTAGAAAGTTATGTTTCCTGTAATCTCAACAGATATTCCCTCTCTACATTTATAAGTTTCATTTGCCGATTTAGCAAAAAGAAAATCTGCCATAACAGCTCCAATCTTATCTGGCGTTTTTACCGGAAGTACAGTATTTGCTGATATATCATTTATGAATATACGGAATTTGTTTGAAATTGCTGTACTCGATAATGCATACTTTCCAGTTGAGGTCAAAAGTTTCTTGGTAATTCTCTGCACATACATACCTCTTGCAAAATCCACCTCATCGCAGATCCATTGTCGTCCGTCCACATCCGTGTAGTTTCCACCGGATGACACTGGTATGCCAGGTAGACCATTTGGCGTGGATATGTCCATGGATTGTGCCTCATGGTAGGGTTCGTACGGGGTTGCGGTATCACCGGATTCTAGTCGAATGTCCCAAAATTTGTAGTCACCGGCCTTATCAGCATCCCTAAACAGCAACACTGTATACACTACATTTTCAGGCACGGTAAACGTGCTTTTTACAAAATCTTGTTTTTTCAAGCAGGTGCCATTGGTATCATAATACAACAAGCACAATCTTCCGTTATTAGTCGAATCGAAAGAACATGTATATGTCTGCCCTGATGTTAATTGCGCTCCAATACCTACTGCAAAACCAGGACTCTTAGTATGATATGAAATGCTCCCATTATCCATCACACAGTTGCTGATATATTGCGGCACAAAAAGATTAGCATTATCAAGCCCAATAGCAACCATCCCTGAAGATATTATGCGATTTGCCGTACCCGCATACTCCTCGCTTTCATAATTTTCGAGGCTGTTATCTATCCTTAACAGATTCTTCCCTCTCACATTAATCCCAATTGTCTTACCCTGCCCCACACTCTCTATCTCCTGCGGATAATCCGGTGACGGGCTAGGTTTTCCACCTGTGTAGGGCTCCCATGGGAGAGGGGTGGAACCGGCGTTTAGCATTGGTTGGACAATAAGATCTATTGTTTTTCCGGCGTACACTCTCAATAGCAATTCTGCCTCTATAGGTTCTTTTATCGTATCTGTTGTATAATCACCGTCCACATCAAAATATGACACTCCAATATCATCAACAAGCGCATATCTTAATACGCTTGCATCAATATTAACTCCACCAGAAGAAGTATAGGTCCCGGCAGACAGCTGCATTCTCGATACGTAAAAATCCGTTGTTATTTCGGCGGTTCCACTGATACGTATTTTTCCATCCTCCATGCAATCAATAGTTATGCCATTTTTTTCTTGGCTTCCTAGCATTGGGGGCGGAAATAGCTGCGCCCCAGTGGTGGTTACTTGCTTACTCTTGCCGTATATTTTCAATCCTGAGAACTTACTTCCCTTGCAATTCTCGCACGTAATCTGAGTCCCATCCTTGTCCTGAAGTTTATCATTCATCATTACCCGTCTGGTAATCATATTATTGGTTATCATCAGCTCACCGCCCAACTTGTCCATGCCAGGTATCCATCAACAATACTTACTTCGTATATCCTGTTAGGTTCAACTGCAAGATCAGAGATCACGGAATCTGGAAGAGTAAGAGTTGTAGCCATGGAGCCAGACGTGAAACGAAAATGGCCATTCAATCCAGTAACACTCAATGTTTGCATTTCTGGAAAAACATAAAACGTACTTGCATCCAGTACAACAGATGTATCATCTGCGGTTTTCTCAATGCGTTTTTCCCTTAAATCTTCGATTGATTTTTTTAGCGAATCAACTGCAGCTCCTGTAGATTTTGCATCTGCGGCCTTTCCAGATACGCTCAGAGTCTCGTCTGTTCCGGAAAGAAATCCTGAATCATTTTGCAGTTCACTTGTTTTACTAGGAACTAATGTAGTATCTGGCAGTGCCCCCACTTCATCCGCTGTATATGTTGGCTTATTCTGCTGTTTTGCCCAATCTGCCAATTCGTTCGTTTTAATGTAAAGTGACATATCAATCGGAGCGCCCATGGTATCCCATACTACTCCGTTCCACGCAACATTCATTCCTGCTTCGCCATATATTGATTTCTGTTCAATATTGTACATGTCACCAATAGCTGGATTTAGTGGGAGTAAATCTGCTGTAGCGACTGTTCCTTTATATCTAACTGGATGATTCAGTTGTGATTCCATATCAGAAATCTGGCGTTTTAATATTGCATATACTTTTTTTGCTGTTAATGCCATACGCTTCTCCTTTACAACCTGTACCATGTGTCTGTAGGTTTGTGATACTCGTATAATTCAGAGGTATCAAGGCACAACGCCGAAGAACCGCTCTGTACATAATGTGGGAGCTTTGATACATCTTTTGAAAGTCCCTCGTAATCACGAACCATACCTTTTGCATCTGTACATACCCAACTGCCTAAATCAGGCAATTCATCACCTGGATTGTACTGAATGCCATCAAAAATAATTGTGTTTTCTGCTTTTGCCATTTACGCAATCATCCTTTCTGCCCCAATGGGAGCTACATATGTGAACTGGTTTCCCAAAATATCTCTGGCTGTGCCAATAACAAACTGTCCATAGTCTGCCAGAATATTGCATACAAATTCCTCTGCATCCACCCAATACCGTTTCTTAACCATACGATGAAGTTCTGGTAATAGACCATAGCTGAACATCACGCAATGACCTAACTCATGAATAAATACACGGTTCAGAAGCTCTCCGTGAAGGTTATTTGCGATTGAAATAATATGGGTGGAATAATCCGATACTCCAAGTGTTCTGTTTCCTGTGCGGTCAATTAAAACATCATCTTGTGGTGGAACAAACTGCACTCTCCATAAGTCCCCATTCATATAGAATTGTTTCAGCATGGTTTCTCACCATCCTTTCTACGAAAAAAGCCCCTGCCGCATTAATTTACGACAAGGACTTAATTCATTTATTGCTCTAGTTCATCTGCTGTATCAGACGAGTTAAGTCAGTTTTCATCGACTGCCTAAGGGTCGCATCTGCATCAGACCACATTTCCGTGAGATTACGGATAATGTCAGATGTGTACTCCTTCATGGAATCATCCATTTTTCTTTTGGATTCCGTGTCTTTAGAATCATGATAATGCCTACGATTCTCATCGTATCTATCATAGGATTCGCCATATCTGGATTTCTTCCGATTCATGTCACCCATTTCCATATCACTACGGTCTGGATGATATCCCATGCGGTACATATTGCGTTCAAACTCTGGATTGTTTAAATACTCGTCCATCCAGTCATCGTCTTCCATGTACAGATATGGTCTATAACCTTTTCTGGTTCCCCTACCTTTTGGAGCGAAACGTCCATTTGAATAGCGGTAACGGTCATATCCCATGCGCCCAAGATATTTTTCTTCCTGTTCGCATTCATCCATAGTTTCCACAATGCGATAATCTTTGTCAGCGCAAATTGCACATTTAACCGCTTCCATGCAGTCTTTCAGATCGTCCCAGTCTTGAGCGCTGAGATTATCAAAGCCATGTGTTTTTGCTTTTTCCATAGCCCATTTTCCCATTTCCATTGCAACTTTATGCATTACAGTGCCCCCTTTCTAACAGCCTGCGTAACAGGTGCTTCTGTCGTTGGGGCTGTACCATTAATTGCTTTCAAATTGTTGCTCGGACTACATGCCGGATTTCCTAACATTTTGAACGCTCCACCAGTAGCACTTGTTGCAACTCTGGTTGCATATTTTGTTCTGGTTCTTACGCCACATGCTGTTACCTGTGCGCAACAACGATTCTCCAATGGATATAAAGTTGTTCCTGTTCCTATCTGAATCATCACTGGGGCGGTAATTGTGGTTGTATTCGGAATAGACTGCGCTAAAACAATGCAGTATTTTTCTCCATTATTGTAGCTTCCTTCCGGGATAGTAACCACAAGATTTCCACCTGTGAATGCAATTGCAGTAGACAGCACAAGGTGATTGCAAATCTTACAAACATTCTTACATGCCATATTTTTTACCTCTCAATCAATAAGAGGTGAGCCGCAACCCACCTCTTAGAATTTAGTCAACCTCTAAGGGTGAGTTCAACAACTTTTGTTACTTTTAAGATAAATAGTCAGGGATATTCATTCTAGGGCTAGAATTTCCAGTTCTGTTCTTTTTACCAAATAAGCACTCTTCCGCACTCCATCCGGCATGTACCCTATACGCAATGGTTTCTTTTCCTATTCCAAGTTCTCTACTCCACTGAGAAATTGTTTGCTTTTTCCCACCGTACTCTAAAAATACACTTCTTCTTTTGTTGCTGGCTTGTTCAAACCCAGCAATCCAGCAACAATTTTCGGGACAATAATTTCCATTTACGTCTTTTCTCTCAATGGTTAAGTCTTCTTGATATCCATTCGCATAAGCCCATTCTCTAAACGGCCAATATTCTTGCCACTCATCACATAATTTAATTCCACGTCCACCATAGTCTTTATAGTGCGGGTCATTTGGGTTAGTACATCTTGTTTTAATCGAAGACCATTTTTTATATAAAATTCCGGTTGATTCTCCATGACAGTTTCTACTTTGTTTCGAGTAATAACTGCGCAAACATCCGCAAGATGTACTTGTTCCCCTCATTAAATTGTATTGATAGCAATTGACATCATTGCCACAGTCACAATGACATTTCCAATAATTAGAACGATTTTTCCTGCCTATTTTCTTTACTACGGTCAATTTTCCGAAACGCTTTCCTGTCAAATCTTCCGCTTTTGGGTGTAAACATCCACAACTTTTTGTGTGACCATTTCTTAGTCTAGATGTGTCTACGATCACAATATTGCCACAATCGCATTTGCATTCCCATAACCTATGTTTCCACTTATTGGTTCCTGCGCTAGATTCAACTGTAAGTTTCCCAAATTTTTGACCTATTAAATCTTGATTAACCATGCACCGTTCCTCCTATGATAATTTTATTATATCATAAGAACGGTACATATTCAATTTTTAATTTAATTCAATGATAAAATCAGCAACAACCGTTGTTTCCCCCACATCCACAGTTTCCATAATATCCATACAAATTACTTGCCGGATATGCCGGAACTGGAAGCGGTGCAGTGCGTCTGAGGATTTCTGCTGTATTTGCGTTCATAGCCGCCTGTAATACCGCATTCTGGTCGGACTGTGAAGCCGCCAGTTTAAGTGCCTGATTCTCTGCTCTGAGATCTGCTGTCTCTTTCTGGCAAAGATAATCAAGGATTGCTCTTGTGTTGCTGTTCTGATTTTCCAGAAGGTCTCTGGTGTTATTGTTCATTGTGTTCTGCAATGCACAAGTGTTGGTAGCCAGGTTATAGTTGATGCCCTGGATAGCTTCTCTGGTCTCGCAGCAACAACTTGCTAACTGAGACTGTAATGCATTGGTATTCTGCATACCGGCTACAGTATCAGCATTGATTGCCTGCTGAACGCCATTGAAGCCCTGAAGCATTCCAACGTTCACGCCGTTGAATCCACTCTGCATGGTATTGTTAAGCGCATATGTGCTATCGCAAATGCCCTGCTGAATACCTCTGATGCCATTCTGAATATCGTTCAGAGCAAAGCTCTCATTGATATCCGCTCTGGTTGCCCATCCTTGGAAACCTGCACCATTTGTACCGTTTCCACCATTGCCGCCCCAGCCGCCAAAGCCGCCGAAACCGCCCCAGCCGAAGATAAGCAATATAATAATCCACCATGCCCAGCCACCGCCAAAGCCATAGCCTTCATCGGCACGGTTATTAGAGCCGCTTAATACAGCGACATCGCTTGCTGATAATCCACCATTCATCATAGTGATTACCTCCTTATTGATTTTTGTAATTTATACAAAATCAAAAGACCGCGGCTCTTTTAATTATTGTAGCGAATTTATTTTATTCCAAACTGATTCTTAACCTGCGATAACATATCATCAGGATTAATCCCTTTTTCTTGGCAAAGATTTCTTGCAAGCTTTTCAATTCCTGCATTATCACCTTTTTCCATCATATTAATTGCGTTGTCAATTACAGGATTATTCCCTGCCTGTCTTTTCATCATATTGATTATGGCTTGTTGAGGATTCCCTCCACCACGTATCATCTGCATAAGTTGCATTGGATTCATCATCTCTGTTTACCTCCGTTCTGCTTAGATTCCGGTGTCCCCGACATTTGTGTCGGGAACATACTCTTTATTTGGGAAATCTCAGAACAAACATCGTTCCGAAGTTGATTAAACATAGCTTCTATGTCAATCGGTTTTTCTTCTACCTTTGGTTGCTGTTGTTCTTCCGGATTTATAAGTCGATAAACAAAAATTCTACTTCTTCCATCTGCCTGTAATTGTTTTCTATATATTTCTGTTCCATCTGTTTTTGGATAATAAACAGGGTTTCCAGACATATCTACGTCTTTTGCCTTTACAGTATCAATGCCATCAACCATCTGTCCTTGTAACATGGGGATTTGTGGTACTTGTGGCATTTGCTGTATTGGTTGCTGAATCTGTGCCTGTCCGTATGGCATTGCCTGCTGATAACTATTCTGTAATTGTGCTAATCTATCTTGATACGGTTGTATTTGTTGAAATGGTTGTGAAAAATACGGATTACCATACTGCATATCTCAAACCTCCCTTGTTTTTATAATTATATTTTACAATAATAAGAGGTTGATTAACACGCCATGATAACGCCATAAATACGCCACATTTTATGAATACAAAGAAAAGCCCCGACAATACATCGGGGCAACTTTTATAATTTTCTTCTTTAATTTTCTGTTTATGCGGTCTACTGTTCTTGTGCTGTAACCCATGATTTCTGAAGCTTCTGCAAGTGTTTTTTCTTCGTAAACACGCAATCGGAATAACTCTTTTTCTCTGGAATCAAATCCAGCTTCACGCAAATAGAAGATTCTTTCATCTTCCGAAAAGTCTTTATAATTATCCATTCCACCGTCCTCCCTGTTAGTGGAATCAATATTACACCGGGAAAATGCCTTTAAGGGCAAAACCTAAAACAATACCAATTATGCCAGTTATAACATAAGCAATAATTTTGTCCTGTAATTTTCCTGGTTTTTCCATGAGTGCTTTTAAATTGTCGTTCATTTCGTCAACTGTATCTTTGATGTGTCCCAGATCGTTGTTGTATAAAGCAATTTTCTGTTCTAGCGCATTGATACGATTAAAAAAGCCTTCATCCCTTTTTGAATGCTTTTCTTTCATCTCATGGACGGCACTTTCCAATTCTTGCAAGCGGTGTTCGTTGATACACTCGTGTTCACATCCCATCGCTATTCCTTTCCATCACTCCCATTTTTTAGATATTGCTTCTACCCACCTAGCTTGAAGCACCCCTGCGATACGTGGGAGGATTGACGTATCACGCACACACCATCTTAGAACCCGATAAATGGAAAAACACCATGATTTACATATATTTCAGTTTCGGAATTCCAACTTCTATTTACAGAAGATTCGGAATGTGATCCTTGGAATTCAGCTCCCTGTTTCACCAGAAAGAAAAGAGCCAAATCAAATATACAATCATAGCAGTTTTCCATATCGGAATTTATTTTCTCATCACTGTAAGATGAAGGATAATTCCTTTTCTTCTTAAATGAACGAATAGCCCTCTTTGCTGAAAGAGGAATCATCCTCGCAGTTTCTGCATCATCTTCAAGATAATTTGTCAAATCCTCTATAAGCTGTTCGTCCATTTAATCACCTACCTTTGCTGAGATAAAATCTCTGATATTATTCCAGCCTTATTAGTTGCTGTCAGGGCATAGCCGTTATCACTTGCGAGTTGTCTTAACTGAGATACAGTCATATTAGACAACTCGCTTTCTGTATACTTATGTGTTGATTCATCATAAGCACTTGCTACAGATGGTGACTGGCTGTTTTCATCGAGACTATGCCCGGTTATTCCCCCGCCTTGGTACCGATTACGATACCGCCGTTGGCTTTGGGTACAACCGGGACGAACATACCGGATGCTTTTGTCCATACTGCAACTGGATCCTGTGTAGCCCACATGGAAAGGGTTACAAAAGAACGGTTCTCTTCCTGAATGAACTGTCTGTATTCAAGTTCCTCAGGTGTCACACCCCAGAGACCAACACCGAAAGAACCGTTAGCATCTGCTTCATACAGAGTAAATACATCCTCTTTAAGGTATCTGGCTGTTTTCAGGGTTCCATCTGCTTTTCTGAAATTAAAGTTCTCATCACAACGATCAATTGTGATTTCATATTCCTGCATAAGCAGATTGGCAAGCTCCTGCTTTGTGAGAAGCCTTTTATTTGCAGCACCCAGAACAGCTGTCTGCATTGCAGTGTTGTTCCGCATATAGTTAATCATTTTAAGAGAAGTAACAGCTTTGTTTACTACATAGCCATTGCCTTCTGCTACAGCTACCATTTTCTGGATATCGCCCATGATGTCTGCATCTGGCTTAGACCAATCAGTAAGCGTTACTTTTGCACTTGCTGGAACGCCATAGTCAATTCCCATGTCAACATGATTCTCTTTGATTGTTACAGCGCCAGTGGAAAGGAACTGTCCTTTCATAACATTTGCTCTTGTAACAACGCCCTCGAACAGTCTGGCTGCATCATCAAATACAAAGCTTTTCAGCGCTTCATTATCCGGCACACCGTTTTCAATTGCCTGCCGTAAGTTTTCGGACTGATTGATTTTTCTCTTAATGAAGAGTTTTTCAGTCAGGACTTTTTCAAATCCAGGTCTTGTGCCGATTTCTGCTTCGCTATCAAGAGCGTGGACGAATGCAACTTCAGGGAGATTCTGTCCAGCCATAAGTCTGTAATACTCTGCTTTCAGATACTGGGTTTTTGTATCTGGGAAAATGGTATCGAGGATACCTGGTCTTTTAACGCTGAAATTCTGAGAGAAATTAAGTCTTTCTTCTTGGGTAATTGATTCCAAAATATTAAATGGCATTTGTCATACCTCCTTAAAATACTGGGTCTTCTGTGACTACAAAAACAATTCCGGCTTTTTCAAGCTCTGTTTTTGCAGTAGTGTCAACTGTTACTGGAAGTCTTTTTTCGAGAACACGGCCTGCGACGATCACGGAAATTGGTCTCTTTGTATCATCTGTCATATCAACATCTTCAAATACAATGCCGATTGCGCCTGTCGCATTTGTTGGATATACGGAACCTGCTTTAATAATTTTCTTAGTTCCAACTGTTTCAGCATTTGTTTGATCTGCTGTGTAGGTTTTGAGTACAAGTCCGACCTCGGATTCAAGAATATTTGGAGTGGACTCATACTGCTCTGTTTTCATAAAAGCCATTATTTATATCTCCTTTACTTAAATATTTACAGGGGCGTTATCGTCCGCTGATTTAGTTTCCTGGTTCATTTTTGCTGAGTAAGCTTTTGCAAATTCAGCAGCATCGCTTTTTACTGTAGCTTTGCTACCACTACCACCGCCCGGATTCGGAGTGTTTTCCAATGCTTCTTTCTCCCAAGCTGCCTTTGCGGTATCAAGTGTCGCTTTATTTTCTGCGGAAATTCCATCAACAAATGTCTGGGCTTCTTTAAGAGCATCATCCGCATTCATGTTAGAAAAAGCTTTGATTGCTCCGGTGTAAGCATCTCCTTTCATTCCTGCATTAGCAAAAATGGAAGTGATTTTTCCTACTAGGGCTTCTCTCTGGGACGTTGCAAGTGCAGATTCGAGGTCAGAAATCCTCTTCTCATTTGCAGCTTTTTCTTTCTGGCGTTCCAGTTCTGCTTTCTCGGCTTCCGTCATGTTCTGCTGTTTGAGTTCTTCCAGCTCTTTTTCCAGTGCTTCCACTTTTTCTGCATCCTCTTTCAGCTTCTGGGCTTTTGCTTTTTCTCTAGCCACATCAGAATTAGACTGATTCAGAAATGCTGTAATCTGCTCGTCAGTTGCTTCTGGAAAAATTTTTTTAACATCTTCTCTTGTCATTGAAATCTCCTTTCACCAGTACGCTTTTTAACGTTGTTCGCTCAACATAAGGTGTCTCCCATGTTCACGCTATCGGGGTGCATTTTATTTTTGTGTAATAAAAAAGAGACGATTTCTCGTCCCTAATTAACTGTATTGAATTGAGCAGCGACAGTTCACGATTTCTTTGCTGGAAGCTCCATGTGAAACATCTTTTGGAAAAAGCATTAAGCTGTCACCGACTGCAAACAACTCCTTGATTGGAATTGTCGTTCCACCAACTTCAAGATGTGTTCTGCGCTCTCTTTTATCTCCTATGTCTTTCCATGTTTTATATTTCTTTCCAGATTTGATTGCATCCGTGTACTCCTTATAATTCAGAGAAGTATTTGCTTCACATTCAGAAATAAACATTGCCCTGTCTCTGGAAAGATAATACTCTTCCTTGATGTGATCGAATGTTGATTGAACAACATCATGTGAGAATTGTCTAACATAATCTGTGATATAGTCATCAACAGCAAAATATATAGCTGCTATCGCAAGGTATTGTTCGGATAACTCATCTTCTATATATTCCTGGTCAACTTCTTTATTTTCAACCATTGTTTCTATCAGTGACAAACAAAAAAGAATAACTTCTTCCATCTGTTCGGAAAAAGCTATCCTCAGTCTTTTTTGTTTGTCAGAAATGGACATTTTATCGAAATATTCTTCGTATGGTTCACTTCTGCGGTTCTCTGATAAAACATTTAATTCATCAAACTGTAAGGCTTTATTCATTATCTATCACGCCTTTATTGATTGGATTCTGAAATTTTTCATCCAGTAATTGTTGAGCTTTCTTCACTTCTGCTTTTGGGTCTGCCAGTTCTGGATAAACCGTTCCAAGATAGGGAAGGCTCATTTCATAAACTTTCTGCGGATCACTAAATAAGCCGCAAGTAATCAGTGCGATAAGCGGATGAATTTTATTTTTGAACAGATAATCAAGTGCCTGTGCTTTTACAAGCATATTGTCTGTTGGGTTTCTGGTTATCTTTACATCAAAATCTCTGGTTGAGATATTAACATCATTTGATGTACCACGGATAATATTCAGAATAATTCTAGCAGATTCCTTTTCAGCTTCCTTGGTGAATGCTTCTACCAATTTTGCATCTCTCTCTGCGAAATCCCATCCATTACGAAGGTATACGGCATTTCCTGTATCCCCTCCGCTATTGCTTTGGCGGTTTGGCATTGCTTCCACAATCAGCATATTATTGTAGATATCATCCTTTGCAACCTGGCTCTCTGATTGATTCAGTTCAGCGGTCATCAGTTCAACATCCGACTGACAGCCATTTCCGGTATCTTTAACAGAAATAGCACCAAGTTTTACCATTTTCAAAAACTCGTTTTCGTCTACCTCGCAGTTCTTAAATTTCATAAAGGCTTGCACAAACTGTTCCACGCCATTTAATCTATCAGACTGATATTTATTAATTGCATCAAATAAGGTGATTGCAATTTCAACATCTGAAAGTCTATCGTGATTATTCGGGCATTCAACAATTGGAATACCGCCAAAACCATTGATGCCGTAGTTAGTTACTTTTCCATTCTTGATTTTGAAAAACTGGTTCTTTGAATAACATAAGTAGTATTGTTGTTCATCTTCATCTTTTAAAATCTGCACGGAAAGCATTGGTTTCCCATTTCTCTGTGAGTATACAATGTAACAATCACCTGGATATGGAATGAAGATTCTAAACGGTGGTAAATCTCCGTTTTTTGTCCAGTCCTCTTCTTTCAGAATAGCCTTATAAGATGTTCCTGTTGCACTTTGGTATATTGCTCTCTGGATGTTTCTTGCATCTGCATTGGCTTCATCCAGATAATCATTCAGTAGGTCAACTTGCTCATTTATTTTTTTGTCTGCATTTTTCTTTTTACATACATATTGGATTGGTTCCCCGCAAATCTGTCCAGCTTTAAATTTTACAGTTTCAAATGCGTGATTTTCAACCACTCTGTTATTAACTTCTGGACGTACTATTTTATTTCGATACAATATCGGCTGATCGCCTTTCATGTACCGATACAAGTAATCAATCAATGTTCGGTTTCTATTATGTATACCAATTGTATCTGACACTACTTTTACTACATTTTGTGGAGTGATTCGGTCAACGCCTGTGTAGGCTACTTTTCGCCCGAACTCACCTCGGCATAAATCTACAAAATTCATTGTATTTCTCACGAGCCGAACCATCCTTTCTGCAAAATAAAAAGCACTGGATATTTTAATCCAATGCTCTACTTTATATTTTACACATATTGGCGGTATCATTCAGTATATTTTGGTATCATCTTTCAAAACCTTTTATCTTTTTTACTTCTGCCAAAGCTTTTAAGTGTTTTTTCTTAATATGTATTTCAGAATATCCCATCTCGTCTGCGATACGAACCAATGATTTGTACTCAACATAGTGCTTAAATAGTATGTCATACAGTAGTGGGTCTTCAACCTGTTCTATGGTTCTGACTATTTCTTGTTTTTTTTGTAAAAATTCGGATATCATTTTGGAAATCTCTTCTCGCAGATCAAATATCTTTGCAATCATGTCTCCCATCGGATCACGTTTTACAGAAGTTTGTACCTTTTCTCCAACAGGAATTGCAGATACACTTGTGGAAAGAGAACTAAGCTGTTCTTCTTCAATAAGCTTGTTTTTGATTCTGTTATCATAATTTTCAATCTGGCGTAAATATTGAGTTGCAGTCATCATATTCTATCTCCTTCCCCACATAAAATTTTTAGTTGCTTTTACTTCTGCAAATCTTTTTCCAGCAAGTGTTATTGCAAGCTGTGTAACTCCATCTGCGGCGTCATCATGCTCATTATCGCCAATATATACAAAGGTCGTTAATTCATCCATAGCCTTTTGATACTGTTTATCTTGATATTTCGGAGCCAAAAATATAAAATTTTGCTTAACATCCCCGGAATACTGATTTATTTTTTCTTTTTTTGCTTGTTTTGAAGGCGCTTTTGTACTGGTCGTGCTGCAAGCGTATTTATGTTCTTTCAACCGTTCATTTACATAATAGGCATACATATCTCCACCATTATTTGCTTCAAAATTGATGGATTGAATATTATTACCCATGATTCTTCCAACAACTAATGGCAATGTTCCTTCTTTTGGTGCCGTGCTGAAAATCCAGTCATAAATATACACATCTCCATTTTCGTATTCTGCGCCCACTGGCATTGATAAGCTATCACCACCACCCCACGCAACATCACAGGCAGAAACATTTTTAACAAATCCACCTTCTGGAAGAACGCCGTTATAATATCTCAATTCGTCAGCTGCAAACACAATTCCTTCACGTAAGAAGGGCTTTTGCTGATATTTGGCTTCCCATTCGTTAGCGTCTAACCTGGCTTTCATATCGACATAATATTTTGTTGAAAATCCAACGCCATACTCATAATCGAAATTCGATTTACCTTCATCATTCAAAGCTGGAATTTTTCTAAACCGATACATTGGATTATCGTGATTTAGCTTCTCGATTTTTCCAAGAGGGTCATATAAATTCCATCTAGTTCCAACCATAAGTTCCCTTGCGCCATCAATCTTACGGTCAACCATCTTATTCAGATATTCTTGATATGTATTTTCTAATCGGGTAGGACTTAATGAATGTTGCCTATCTCTTACAAGGTCATCCACATACAAATAACCATCGGAAGAAATATCAACGGCACCCGTCCAAGTTCCTTCAATACCACGGCAAGTCATTGTTGCAAATCTATCTGGTTTGTCCAGGTTTATTTCAAAATCATCAGCACTTTGTTTTTGAAGTTTCGACTGTGGAAAAATTTCATTGTAGTTGTATTCCTGTGTATTAATGAGATTAAGAAGTTCTCCGTAAAATCCTTTTGCCAGTTTTCCAGAATGACCGCCCATTGCACTATGACTATTCGGTCTTTTACCCATTATCCAAGACATAAAGAAAATACACATAGTAGATTTTCCAACACGGCTTGGAAGCGATAAACCGTAAAACTCTATCTTTCTTTCTTCCAAATCTTGTAGGTCTTGGGCTACCACATGTAGTGTTTTTCTTCTTGGAATATAAAATTTCTTGCTGTCCGGTCTATTCTTTTCCATATAAAGCAAGTAACTTTCAAATAAATGTGGTGCTTCCAGTAACAAATACTGCCAGTATATATCGTCAAAGTCACCACTACCAGTTAATGCAGCACACTTCTCTGCTATGTTATGTGAGTATTGACTTACTTTCATAGCCATTTTCCGTGCTTCTTGGTTCTTGTTGAAAGGAAGGTCAATATTCATATTTAAAAGCAAATCAAGGCAATCTTTTTGGTTCTGATAGATTGTCATGTCCCCATTGATAATCTGATTTAAAACTGCCCGATACCATTCAATCGAGCCTTCTGTAATTTTTCCCATAAAAATAGAGCCAGACCTCCTTTCTTTTTAGGATTTAGTCTGGCTCTCATGTGGCTCTCTTGACTATTATTCACTTGCTTTAAAGTTATATATAGGTTTGATAATATAAACTATTTCTACGGTATTCTTTACTATCCAATAAACACGCTTGAAAATATTGAAATTAACGCTAAACCTATTACGTGTATAAAAAGCGAAAGCGTCACTCCAATAGCGGTTATGATTATTCCAAATATTACAATTTCTATCCAATACGAAATGCCATGCTTTTCATCACTTCGCCATGTAGTTAAAAATAATATAAATAACGCAAAAGCAAAAATTGCAAATATTTCTACCATACAACATTTCTCCTAATCTGGAACACCTAGCTGTTTGTAGGTAAATACGGCAGTGTACTTCTTCCCGCATTTGTAGCAAGTCTCTGTGATTGTACAGGTCTTTTCTTTATCATTACATTTTGATTCTGTATCCGAACTTTTGAACTTGCATCCACCTGTCAAAATGCATTTAATCCGTTTTATGTTCATCTGGTTCCTCCAAATAATTGATAATTTCATGTGCGATATGCGCCAATTCCCTTCTGGTATGTCGTTCAAAAAATTCATCAATGTCAATTTTGAATACTGAATCAAATTTCTGTGATTCATTGATTCTTTTTATAGCTTTATCAAGTTTTGTTTCTGGATAATGTGGGTTTATATAACAAGTCAAAGGATTATTTTCATCATGTACCTCTGAATCGCATATAACCTTATACCATTTAACAGAAGTTCTTTCTCCTGCATCTTTTTGAATTAGAATATTTGAAAGTCCTCCAATATAACATTTTATGACCATATCATCATTTTTTATTTTTACTGAATATTCCTTTTGAAATTCAAATACAGTGTACTCAGTATAAAATTTTAAAACGGTCTTTGTAATTGGCGGATAAGATGTAAAAAGAATTTCCTCGATATCAATCTGCGCATATGTTTCTATTCCAAGTTCGATGATCTCAATCGGAATCCTTTTAACCACAATTCTCATACATTCACCTCAAACTCTCTCTTACAATTGCTACCCTTGCATTTCAATTTAAGATGCTGAATTTTTGTCTCTGGGCTAATCAGAAGTGCTTTCTTCTGGCAAAAAGGACAACAAGCGTATTTCGTTCCATTGATATTCCGTATCAATGCCTGTCCATTCCACGGTTCGGGTGGGTTCATGTATTTAGAAAAATCTATCCCTTCGGATTCTAATGCTGACTTAATGCTCATTAATTTTCTCCCTCAATTGCTTTGGCAAATCATTAATGGAAAATGTTCCAAAAGTTCCGTAAACAATCTTTTTGTTTTGTGTGATTTCTATATTGTTCAACACTTCTTTTGATATTGGTTCAATATTTCCAATCTTTAAATCATCGCATACTAGATACTCTGAATGTAGTTTCTTTAGATATACGGCTTCATCACGCAATAAAGCTCCGTCAAGGTCATAATCTGCGTTTCCTGGTACCATTAATTTTCCTCCGTTTCGGAATACCGTGCATTTTACGGAAATTGTTCTGTTTTATTCGATCTGGAAAAGCAAAGAGCAAAGCATTTTCTTTAGTGAGTTTAAATTCGGTTTCAAATTCAAGTGATTTTCCTGCGAAGATAACAGAATTATTTTGTGTATCAAAAGTCTGTAATGCATAAGCAATTAAATCTCCTGGAAACTCTGGTATTCCCGATATGGATATTTCCTCATCTCCTATAAATAAACGCCTTAACTTGTCTTTCTCGCCCATATCAGTACATTCCTTTGTTTTTTCTTAAATTAGCATATCGGTCAACTAATATATCAATGGTAGTCGCCAACTCATTAATTCTGATGCAGTCATCCTTGTGGCGTTTCTCATAATCAACATCCTTGAAAGAATCATTTTGTATATTCTCAACGCCCATATATCCCACTAAAGCTCTCTTAGTATCCATTTCATTTGTAAGCGCCATAATATGAGCATTGGCCGAATCAAGCTTATCTTTCAAATCCGATATTGTATTCTGCTTTTTCTCACACTCTTTGGATAGACGAACAACTTCTTTCTTCAGCTGTTCTTCCGTCCAGTCTGCCATGTCTGCATATTTCATATTTGCCGCTCCTTATCTGGTAGAACTCAAAACAATTTTATTTTTACACTGCGGACATACGATATATTTCTGCCTGTATCCGAAACCGGATGGCATATTTGTAGCAAATTTCTTTTCTGTGTTTTCTTCTTTTACATCTTCTGATTCATCATAGCTCAATAACGCTCCGCAGTTCAAACAGGTTGCTTCTTTCAGCGTTCCCGGCTTAATAATTTTAATCATTCTTTTCCTCCCTTTTCTGCCTGTGCCGCATCTGGCAGGCAACCATTTTAGTTATGTTTTCACGTTCCTGTTTTATACCATGTCCCTGTCGGAATAACTCACATTCAAGAATATTTCCGCAGTGTGAGCATTCATCTTTTATTTCTTTCCCGTATACCTCAATCATTTTCATCACCACAGTAAATCAGTAAGTAATTTGCAAGTTTTCTAAGATCATTTTTCCCATACAGACGAATTCCAGCTTTCAATCCTCTGTCAATCAGCCAATCAGCTAACTTTATTGGTTCTACAGGTGGCTCATCTTGGGATTTTTCTATCCTAAAATCATCGATTAAACCACCTCTATTTATAAGTTCAGAAAGTTCACTCATCGGTACTATGCCTCCTTGTTTTCCATCTTCTTTTCCTTCCAAAACTCACAACAGCACTCTGGTTCCGTAAAGTCTGCGCAATATTCGCTATCGCCATTGAAACAAACCCATGTGAAGTCATCATGTTTTCTGCAATTCTTACAACATTTTTCTTTCATAAATTACCTCGATTTAGAAAAATCCAGTGTGCCGACTTGAACGGCATAAATCTCCCAACGAGAAACACTGGAACTTTAAGGGGGAAAATGCAACTTCTGGCAATGGCAATTTGCCAGATAGAAACAACAGGAATCGAACCTGTGTCACATGATATTGGATATCATTGCTCTACCACTGAGCTATGTTTCTTTTTCATCCTCAAACGCTAAACAAGATGATTTTTTTAGAATCCCCGACTATCACTCCTCACGGGCATTGGTCTTATCTCTCTAAAAAGTTTTTGCACAAGATCGCTAGTGAGTTGCGTCTATATGCCTGCACGAACGCACACAAACAAATCCGCATTTATGTGCAAGAACTAACAATAGATATGCTAAAGTCAGATTTCCTATCTACACTTGGTAGATAGAATTGCAGGAGACGGATTCGAACCGCCGTTTCCATGGATATGAGCCATGTGAGATTCCACTTCTCTATCCTGCCAGAACCCGGAAGAACCGGGTTAGCAATAGGTTTATCGTGTTATGCTTTCCACTATCCAGTTTTCTTTATTTGCGGCACGCATACTGGCAACCCTAGCGGCTTTTTGATAACCGTGGTATGCTCCACGAGTATTTTTATGCACAACTTTAATGGCTTATGGTTCGCATCTTTTGAAAACTCCTTTAATCAGCGTGCGCTGCGCTGATTTCTTTAACTCCAAGATGCATTCCAGCTGGGAAACCAGATCCATTTAGGCTACGCCGTATCGCACCTATAATTTACCTGATCCACACGCTCAACTGGAAGTTTTTTCCACACATATTACGGATGAATGGCATTTAGAAGAAATGGAAACTCTGGGATTCGAACCCAGGACTTACGGCTTATGAGGCCGTTGCTCTTACCGCTGAACTAAGCTTCCTGAGATACCAGTTGGCAATACTGGTAACCAAACTGGCACTGTTACAGTTCTTAACCACCAACTATAACAAAGGTTTTCTGAAATACTCCTGATACTTCAGATACGCCTTCCGGGATATTTGAAGTCCCTTTAATCAGCCCCGTTGGGCTAGAAGGCTAGAGGTGTTTCTTATGAAAAAAAAGAACATTTTTGCAGCATATTAACTACTGCAAACTGGGCTAGTTGGATTTGAACCAACGAATTGTGGAGTCAAATTCCACGGCCTTACCACTTGGCGATAGCCCATTACCCCCTGGCGCACCATTAATCCAGGGGCGTGATATATAAAGTCCAGCATTTTCAACCTATAAAGATTGTTGTTCACTACTCTGGATGCATCGACTTATCACTTTCATAGGCTTTCCCGAGCCTACATGGATTAAGTCGAAGTGGTGCTTTTATGAATTTAACCCTTTCGATTAACTCAATCGGGATAATTCCAATTGGAATTGGTAAATACATTTGTCACCTCATAATCAAGAAAATATTCAGAATAAACACAACTTCCATTAAAAAATAAAACAGAGCTTGAAAGCAATTAATTTTCCTTTCATCAAGCATTGCCAGTACACCTGCAATAACAATTACAAAAAACATGAGATTTGATGCAACTCCAATAACATCAAGTTCATTCATTGTCTTTTTCCTCCCCGATTAAGAAGTCCAGAATTTTTTCTGCAATTTCTTCTTCTGGCTCAAATGGCATTCCGCAGTAATTATAGGATTTTAAAGCCGATTTTAGGCTTGATTTGAAGCCATTGTAAATTTCTCCATGTTGTAGTAATTCGTGCCTTAAAACTGAAATTGCGTCAGTAATTGATTGAGAAGTGACACTGATTTGTGCCAAACACTCCATCTCAATGTCTGGAACAGCCGCCATTTCAAATTCAAATACTGGAACTTCATCTACTGCGGTATGAAAATTTATTGATCTTACTCTCGGAACTTCATTTCCATCAATGAAATATTTTGTGCCATGCCAATCATAGGGGTTGGGATTTGTGATCTTCACTATCGGCATCTTCGTACCCCTTTCTTTTAGTTTCACAGTAGAGAAGAAGGTGTTTCGCAATCTCTTCCAACTGTAAAATGTTGTATTTTGAAATTACCCATGTTTTATGCTCCAATAATGAAGAATGTGTAATTTTATCATTTGGTAGTTCACGAGTTACCATTGCATTGATAAGCATGGACGCTACATCAATGGGTGATTCGGGAAGATTAACGCCAACTGGCTCAACAATCCGTTCCCATTTTCCATTCACCATTAAAAAGCACTTACCGTCTTGTGCCTTAACTGTCCCATCTGGGAAATTTTCTTCGTTGTTGCGAGTATTGTAATCTCTCATCCCTCTTCTACCTCCCCAAAATATTTCTTGTAAAGCTTATGGCTGCAATACCACAGATGTTGCATCACAAAAATTTTATCAATACATTTCAGACCATAATACATTACTCTGTACTCGGCGGTTCTGTCTCCGTTTTCATCAACACTATAACCAGCTAATTCAGATTTTGATTTTGCACCAAACCATCTACCATTCTTTGTAACAAACAAAGAAAGATTTCCATATTCACAAACATATGTGGCGGTTTGAGTATCATACAATCTTCCATCAGCTAATATTGCTTTTGCGTGAATTGGCTTCACCAGTTTCCGAATTGCCGGGGATTCCTGTCCGACATTTTCATAATCATGTCTGATTTCAGAAACACCTTTTTTATTTTTTGAGAAAAATTTAAGCACGTCTTTTCCTCCCGAAATATTCATCAACTGTCTGTCTCACAATATCCGATACGCTCCTGTCTGTTCGGTTCTTCTCTTCCAGGAGCCTTTTTTTCTGTTTTTCGGAAAATCGGATGCGGATGGATTCGGATTGTGGGTTTGGTTTCATAAGCACTTACCTCAACTTACAATTTCAATTGGATATCCTAAATATGCTTCCAACTCTGAAACAGTCAGTTTGCGTGGTTTCTTTATTTCAACATCAACACGCTGTATGATATTGTCTGTTGTCTTTGCGATTGCCTTTCCGGTATAACTTTCAAGCTCTTCGTTTGCATATACATTCAAATGTTCATATCCATATGCCCGGCACCATCTTGCAGCTGAATCAACAATTTTTCTTAGCTCTTCTTGCTCATCACCAAACAACTCCGAATATCTAACCGCCTTGTTGAGGTCGTTCAAACTTACTCCGCAAGAAGCCACAACATGTTTATATGGACTTCCAATAAAATGAAAATATCTATTCGATTCCATTGCTTTTTGGCCTTTTGGCAAGTTGAATCCTTGAGCTATTGCTTTTTTAAGCAACTGTTCTGATTCAACATTGTTTTCTGTAACAATGCATTTGTTTGTAAAATCAATCATCTTTATCCCCCTCTAAAAGTTTATATAGCGTGTTTCTTGAAACTCCCATAATCTCGGCAAATTGTACTTTTGTTATTTCCCCTCTTTGCCAGCTACGTTTAATTTCTTTGAAAAGTTCCTTATCTATCTCTTTTTTGGAACGGCCTTTATATTTGCCCTGGGATTTTGCAATTGCAATACCTTCTTTTTGGCGCTGCCGAATATTTTCCCTTTCTCTTTGTGCTACATATGAGAGAAGCTGCAAAACTATGTCTGCGATCAATGTTCCTGTCAAGTCTTTATTTTGCGTAGTATTAAGTAACGGCATATCCTGTACAATAATATCCGCTTCAATCTCTTTTGTGATTCTTCTCCATTCAGCAATAATCTCTTCGTAGTTTCTTCCAAGTCGGTCAATCGAATGGATTACTAAAATGTCACCTTTCTGAAGAGAAGCAATCATTTTCTGATACTCTGGACGATTGAAGTCTTTCCCAGATTTTTTATCCATATAAATTTTCTCAACACCATCTGCTTTCATTGCTTCAATCTGTCTCGCTTCATTTTGCTCTACTGTTGAAACTCTTACATATCCTATTTTCATATATACACGCTCCTGTTTCTTTATAAAACAATTATACACTATAATGTGTGTGTTTTCAATAGCAAATTACACGTTTAAGTGAATTTTAATTGATTTTTATAACATTTGCGTTTATTATGTAAGTAGGAGGTGTTTATATGGTATCTCAAAAAATTAAACAAATAATGAAAATGAAAAAAATTACAAATATTCAAGTTGCTGAACATCTAGGAACTTCACCACAAGCACTAGCTAACAAGTTTTCCAGAGAAACTCTTTCTGCATATGAACTTATAGCCATCCTTGACTTTCTTGGTTGTCAAATTTCTGTTGAAGCATTTCCAGATATCATAGTAAAATTTAATAGCAATGATCTGAAAAGAGAGCCTTAATGGTTCTCTTTTTTATGCTCTAATTAATCCCTGTCCCTCTTCTCTGCTATCCTGTCTATAATCTGAATAATTTCTTGTTTCTGAGCTTCTGACAATTCTTTTCTGAGCTTCCTGCTGAAATTACCATCATTGATATGTAACACCTCTGCGATCTGCCATAAGCGAACGCCTTTTAACTTTGCGTAATTCTTGATATCTTGATTCATGTTTTATACCTGCCTTTCCTGGTATTGCCTTATTTTGTATTGGCAGAGAAACCATTAAGGCTTATGGATTGTCGTGTTGCAATCACTATCCCTGCCATGTTAAGGAGAGCTTTTTTGTTTTTTCGGGCGGTTTTGGTGGTAACTACCGCTGACTGGGGTTTTATATATACCCCCTCCCGGTCATCCAGTTCGGACGCTGGCAAGTCAGCCCGCCGCCCCATGGGACCCGCTGCCCTTGCCTGGTCGCTGTTTGTCGTAGGCCTTCGGCAGTAGTCAATGGAATGCTATGCAAAATATATTGTAATATTGCACAAAAAACAGTGTTTTATAAAATGTCTTTTTAGGGTGTACCCTATTTAAACATTGCGTATTGCTAGATATAGAATCAGTTCTCTCACAATCACAACATATAGTATTTTTACTGTTACAATTCCGGTTTTTCCATCTCTGGAAGCTGTAAAGCGGCTTTGTGCTTCTCTGCGATCTGTTGGGCTGTCTGCTGTGGTACGCCATACTGCTGCGTGGCTTGCACTGGTGCTGTTTCTGCCATGCCATAGGCAGCTTTTGCAACAAATATCAAATTCGCATTTGTTCCGGTCTGGTTATGCAGTCTATTAATTGCACAGTTTTTGCAAATATCAAACCATTTTTTAGCCGTGTCACCATGTGATGAGTTTATTCTATACACTCCATTCATCCAGTCAGTAAACGTTGTACGATTAATCCCAACTAAAAAGCTAAATACTTCCAACGTTGGCAATACATGATATTTACTGCATAATCTCACATAAGTATTAAACATTTTATCTAATAGCTCTATATCATCATTACTTGGTTTTTGTATATGATCTGCAATATAAAAAATCATATCTACAAAGCTATCTGATACTTCTTTCTTATAATTTTCGTTATCTGGTGATATACATAATACAGTATTTATATATTCATCAGCATATATATTAATATTGTCTAAATAGATATCTATGTCTTGTACATTTACTGTATTATCTTTCATGTTATCACCTCACTTTAACACGTTAATTTACAAATAAAAAAAGAGAACAACACAAAAAATAAAAGTAACCTGTATTTCAATCACTCTTATTTTTTTATCGTTCTCTTTGGTAAAATGTCGTAAAAAGTAAATTTATTTTCGTTGCTGATACCTTAGCACAGTTTTTAATATCTTGTCAAATTTAATTTTGCATAAAATAAAACAATCTATTTTGTTAATAATTAATAAATAATAATTGGGGTATTATATTATAATCTTTATTTATATTTATATCTTATATATTATTATACGGTACTGTATAGCATATCTTTTAATAAACTCTAGTCTTAAGAATCTATGGAGGGGTAAAAGATATTATTATATATAATATAATTAAGTATAATAAAAGCCAGACCTTACCGGGCTACAATGCCTGGTTGATCTGGCTTGTTAGGTGCTGTTTTATTCTGTTCAGGTGCAAACGATTTTGCAATAACTACCCCTCCATGAGTTCCCGCGACCATCGTTGATAACAACGATACTGTAAGTTTTACAGAAAGTCAAGACCAAAAATAAAAAATATTTTTCTTGACAAAAATTAAAAACCTGTGCTATTAATATCTTAACAGCTTCGGCGGTGGGGCTGTTAACCCCTCGATTGTCGTTACGCCGCCATAAATAAGCATTTTAAAAGCCCCGGGATTAATTTCCTAGGGTTTTATTTATTTGCTTTGTTAAACTTTCCCATTTATCCCATACTTTTTCATTTCGCGGCGTTCCATTTAGCCAGCCTAATATATTTGGAATTTCCGTTTGAGATTGATAATATAACGCTTCTGTTTCGCCTATATATTTTTTATCAACAATATTTTTTATATGCTGTACTTTTTTATTTTTAGCTGGTAAATTATCGTTAATATAATTAATAATTTCCGTATTTCCGTATATTCTTAATCTTAATTTTTCTTTTTTCTTTTTGTTTTTCCATATGTCAATAATTCCGTGAATTTCTATATATCCTCTTAAAAAGTCACTTTTATTTGATATTTCGTTCAATTTTGGAAATTCTGTTATCTTACGACATTTAGCGCAGTTCTTGCCGCTTTTTCCCTGGTATACGTTGACTCCTGCTTTCTTTGCCAAATATTCAATCGGCCATTTATCTATATTTCGAGCAAAAATATATTGTTTTCCGTTCTCTTTAGCTAAATAAGCCGTGGCCCATATAATACCACGGCTATAATCGTCAATCATTTTCCACCTCTTTGATATAATAAATACTAACAGGATCTCCGTTTTTATTGTACAAAATATGAGCTGCTCCGGTATAGGTGAGGTTTCCAAAATCAAGACTTTTATTATTTCCCTCCCAGCTATAGCCAGCATCTTTTAGACTTTTTCCTGTTGCATTTTCAATCATGTTTTCCACATAATCTTTTATTGGATCGCTTTCGCTCCCTGTCCATTCTTCTGAGTATTCGCATTCCATAGATTCTGGATTTACTTCGCATCCATCGTTATTTACAGATACAGAAATATTATTGCAATATATTTTTCTCATATTTTTTATCCTCCTAAAAGTTTAATTATAAGTTACCCTATGATTTTCAAATATTTTCGATGCCCGTCCATGTTCTTGTCTAAGGCGTAAAAGCAAGGATTTTCATTACCTTGTAAAACTTCGTTTATTTCGTAATCCCAACCCCAGGGAGCTTTTACCATTAACTTACCCATATCGTTTTTAAAAGGCTCCCATCCTTTTGGTGTTTCTACTGTCATTTCTTCCCAACAATCAGCCGTTGCATGTGGTGCTCCAAAAGTGTATTTCTTTCTTTTCTCTGCTCCCAATACTCCGTAATTGCAATAGATTTTAATTTCCATGTTCTTTTCCTCCTTTTATCCTCTTGTTTCTTCCCAATCGCCACCGTCAAAAATCGTGACCTGTCTGTGAATTGTCTGCAACCAATCTTCACCAGTAGAATTCCCAAACGGATCGTGACTTTTTCTTGCAACTTCCTTTTCAAGCTCCACGTAACGACACCACGTGGTTTCATCCTTTACTACTTTCCATCCTTTTTCGACTAATTGTTTAATTCTTTCTTCTCCTGTCATTTTCTCTCCTCCGTTTCTTCCTGATCTGCTCCCTGTCTGGTTCTGTGCTGCTCTTCTTTAACTGTCTTTATAATACCATAAGTGCATTATATTGTCAATAATATAAGTGCATTATTTTTTATATTTTTCCATTCTTTCAAGCTCTGCCGCTATTACTTCCTTTATAAATGTATTTGGCTTTTCGATTCCTAGCTTTTTCATTTTTTCTTTTGTACCAGCTGGAAATATTATATTTATACGGTCGTTCTTCTTCTCGTATTCTCTAACGGCTTTTCTTTGTGCTTCTGTTGTCTTTAATTCTTCCATATTGTAAGCCCTCCTTTTTATAATGATAATACCATAAGTGCATTATATTGTCAATAATATAAGTGCAT
>UMLM01066432.1_pt1 | contig 54339 bp, 39 predicted proteins | sample 1966571 | NCBI WGS metagenome assembly UMLM01 (sample SAMEA4836203, study PRJEB28245) | human gut metagenome | biome: gut microbiome; material: fecal sample | place: Denmark | collected 2008 | reverse complement strand
CAACTCAATGTGTCCCGCGAGTCAGCTTTGATATAATATCATCCCGGCACACATATGTCAACGGATTTACTGCAATTAATTAAAGTAGTAAAACTATCTTAAAAAACACAAATTTTCTAAATTGTCTGTTTATTATATTCAATTCTCACAATTACTATCTGACAGCCTCTATCGCTTCCTTGATATTTGCCACACCGACAATCTCAATTCCACTAATATGCGACACTCCTGCAAGACACACTTTGGGAACAATACACTTTTTAAAGCCAAGCTTCTTTGCCTCAGCCACACGCTGCTCGGACATGGTAACTCCGCGTACCTCTCCGCTTAAGCCCACCTCTCCAAAGCATATGGTATCCTCACGCACTATAATATCCTTTTTGCTTGATGCGATTGCAAGCACTATTCCAAGGTCTATCGCCGGTTCGTTCATCCTTATACCGCCTGCTATATTCACATAAGCGTCACAGTCTGACAGTGACATGTTGGCTCTTTTTTCAAGGACCGCCATGAGTAGATTTACTTTATTATAATCTGTACCATTTGCTGTACGCCTTGGATTATTAAAAAAACTGTGACATACAAGAGCCTGTATCTCGAGAAGTATCGGGCGGCTTCCCTCTATGGAACATGTGACAATTGATCCTGATGCACCCTCGGGCTTACCGCTAAGCATATACTCCGACGGATTTTCCACCTCAACAAGTCCCTCCGCCTTCATTTCAAATACGCCTATCTCATTGGTCGAACCAAATCTGTTCTTAACGCCTCTAAGTATCCTGTACGACTCATATCTGTCACCCTCAAAATAAAGCACAGTATCAACCATATGCTCTAACGTCCTCGGTCCCGCAACCGCACCATCCTTTGTCACATGTCCTACTATAAAAACAGAAATACCCAGAGTCTTTGCAAGCTGCATAAGCACTCCGGTTGTCTCCCTGACCTGCGAGACGCTGCCCGGTGCCGACGCTATCTCCTCATTGTACATAGTCTGGATGGAATCTATCACAACAACCTCCGGCTTTTTGCGCTGAATCACATCCTTTGCTATATCAAGGCTTGTCTCACATAAAAGCTCCAGTGAATCCGTGAAATCGCCAAGTCTGTCTGCACGCATCTTTATCTGATGCAGTGATTCCTCACCTGATACATAAAGTAATGGCACCTTTTTTTGTGAAAGTTCCCTGCATACCTGAAGTAGAAGCGTGGATTTTCCTATACCCGGATCTCCTCCCACAAGCACAAGTGATCCCCTCACAATTCCTCCACCAAGCACTCTGTCAAACTCGGCTATACCTGTCACTATACGCTCCTCTTTCTCGCTTTTTACTGCCGAAAGAGGCAGAACCTGTGACGCCTTTGATTCTTTTTTTACTTTTCCCGACGAGCTTATCGACTTTTTATTTACGGTTTCCTCTACAAATGTATTCCATTCCTTACAGGCCGGGCACTGTCCCATCCATTTTGCCGATTCATAACCACATTCCTGGCAGAAAAATACAGAGGTCTTTCCTTTTGCCATATTGTTCTCCTTTATAAAATACAAAAAGCCCGGCTTTCACCGGGCTAAAAATATGCTCTATTTTCTTGATACTTTGATATCGACTGAATCAACACCCTCAAGCTCTACGCTTAAGCTGAGCTTGCCGCCGAGATTTGTCTTCATAGTACCTGCAACAGCTCCAGCTATATCAATTTCGTACTCTGTCTCCTCTTCAAGGCCAAGAGTAATCTGAGCATCCTCAGGTCCCTCCACAGTAAATGTCACTGTATCAGCAGTCTCTTCGAAATCCATAACCGCTGTTCCCGGAACAGACTCGTATACAAAGAGTCCGTTTCTTTCGAGCTTTGTAATCTCCTTAAAGGTCTTTACCTTGTAGATATCTCCATCCTTCTCAAAATTGTCAAGCTTTGCCTTTGCAGCCAATGTATAATCTCCGAAGCTGAGCTTTCCGTTTTCCTCAGTACGGATTAATTCACTTATTACAGCCATTTTTATCCTCCCGTAGCTATATTGATATATTAATTATAAATCCAATTCTACTCAACAGTCAATGAAATTTGTTTGTTTTTCGTAGAAATTATTACCTTATTGCCGCGCTTAATTTTGCCGGTAATAATATCCTCTGACATACGGTCTTCAATCTCCTCCTGAAGTTTTCGTTTAAGAGGTCTTGCGCCATATTTTCTGTCATAGGCTTTGTCCACGATAAAGGATTTTGCACTGTCGCGCACTGTGAGTTCTATATCAAGCTGTTCTTTACAGCGTTTCTTAAGCTCCTTTACAAGAAGTGTCACTATATGCTTCATGTCATCCTTGTTGAGAGCTCTAAATACAATAGTCTCGTCGATTCGGTTCAAAAACTCAGGTTTAAATATACGGCGGACCTCCTCCATGACACTGTTCTTCATACGCTCGTGATCCTGCTTTTCATCCTCACCAGCGCCAAAGCCAAGGCGCTTTGGTTCTATAATAGAAGAAGCTCCTGCATTTGATGTCATGATGATTATTGTATTCTTGAAATCAACCGTACGCCCCTGTGAATCAGTGATTCTACCATCATCAAGCACCTGTAAAAGTATATTGAACACATCAGGATGTGCTTTTTCTATCTCATCAAACAGTATAACAGAAAAAGGATTGCGTCTGACCTTCTCTGAGAGCTGTCCGCCCTCCTCATGGCCTACATATCCCGGTGGTGAACCAATCATCTTTGAAACACTATGCTTTTCCATGTACTCTGACATGTCAACACGTATCATGGCATCTTCTTTACCAAAGACAGCCTCAGCAAGTGCCTTTGACACCTCCGTCTTACCTACTCCTGTCGGTCCCAAAAACAGGAATGAGCCAATCGGCTTCTTAGGATCCTTTAAACCAACACGGCCTCGCCTGACTGCCTTTGCGACAGCAGAAACAGCCTCCTCCTGTCCTATTACACGCTTGTGAAGTATCTGTTCAAGCTTTGCAAGTCGTCCTGCCTCTGACTCTGTAAGCTTATTTACAGGTATTTTGGTCCATCCCGATACTACATCCGCTATCTCATTTTCGCCGACTACAGGCTGATTTTTGGCTCCTGCGCGACGGTTCTTTCTGATAAGCTTCTGCTGTTTATTTTCAAGCACTTCCTTTTCTGACATAAGCGCGCCGGCAGCTGCGAGATCTCCTTTCGATAAAGCATTTTCCAACCGGTTCTGCTTATCTGTTATCTCTTTTTTCAGAGCAAGCAACTCGTCAGATGATGTCAGATTCTTAAGCCTTATCCTGGCTGCCGCTTCATCCATCAGGTCTATCGCCTTATCAGGTAAAAATCTGTCATTTATATATCGTGCAGAAAGGTTTACTGCTGCTTTCACACCCTCATCTGTTATGATGACACCATGATGCTTTTCATAGATTCCCTTTAATCCTGTGAGTATCTCTATTGTCTCATCCGCACCCGGCTCCTCAACCATCACCGGCTGGAAACGGCGCTCAAGCGCAGCATCCTTTTCCACGTATTTGCGATACTCTTCTATGGTAGTGGCGCCGATTACCTGTACCTCGCCTCTGGCAAGCGCAGGCTTTAATATGTTAGATGCATCTAACGAACCTTCTGCTCCTCCTGCACCTATTATAGTGTGAAGCTCATCAATGAAAAGCAGTACATTTTTGGCATTTGAAACCTCGCTTATCACCTTCTTGATACGCTCCTCAAACTCACCACGATACTTTGATTTGGCTACAAGCCCGGACATATCAAGGGAAACCAGTCTCTTTCCCAAAAGAATATCCGGAACATTGCCACTGACTATATCCTGCGCAAGTCCTTCTACTATAGCGGTCTTGCCCACTCCCGGCTCTCCAATCAGACATGGATTGTTTTTGCCACGGCGGCAAAGTATCTGGATAACGCGCTCCATCTCCTTTTTTCTGCCTATAACAGGGTCAAGAAGCCCTGCCTCTGCCATATCTGTCAAATCTCTGGAATACTGATCTAATACAGGAGTCGCAGAATTGTATGATGTACTGTAGCTTTTCATCAGATCCCTGTATGCAGACGGATCCTCACCCATCGCACCAAGAATATCTATAAACATCTTCTGACTGTTAACACCCATGGTGTTTAAAAGTCTTGCAGCTGCACAGTCTCCCTGCAGTACTATAGCCATTAGCAAGTGTTCTGTCCCTATCTCATTGCACTCAAATCTATCGGCTTCCTCCGATGCACGCTCCAATACTCTCTGTGTCCTTGGTGAATAGCCATCCCTGTCCATCACTTCGATGTTATCCCCCGGTGAAATCAGGTCTTCAATCATCGAAATAAGCTTATCATATTCCACATTGCAGGCTGTTAGAACCTCAGCTGCCACACCGGTGCCCTCTTTTATAAGGCCAGCCAGTATGTGCTCTGTTCCAACATAGCTGTAATTCATTTTCTTTGATATACGTGCAGCCAAATCTATTGCTTTTTTAGCCTTACTTGTATATGGTTTCAAGTCATATCCTCCAGTCATATTCACTAATTTAAGTCGATGAACTGCAAATCATCATCCTCATTGTCATCCTTTGCACTGCTGTCTATAGTCTCAGACGGCTTATTTCCCTCATTGACAAATCCATCAAGTGCCCTTTGAAGCTGATTCTTTAAAGCATCCTCATCAGCATCGTTTTCTGTGTCAGAAACGTTTTCCTGCCTTGAATCGTCTTTTAAATCAAACTCAGAGTTTTCATTCTCAACAGCTTTCTTAGAATCAGGTGTAATTTCTACGGTTCTTCCGACATAGGATGCATTTGATATATTTTCATCCGTAGCCATCTTTTGCTCATCTGCAGCACCTTCCGCTGTTTCTTCTGCGACTTCATCTGCCGGCTCTTCTACAGCTTCATCTGCTGTTTCTTCTGCAGCTTCATCCACCGACTCTTCTGCAGCTTCTTCTTCCACTTCATCTAACGACTCTTCTGTAACCTCTTCTTCCGGCTCATCTGCTATCTCGTCCGCAGTTTCATCAGTTGTTTCTTCCAAAGCTTCATTTGATACATCTTCTGCTGCATCATCTACATCATCATCGTCATCATGATAGTCCATTGCCTTATATTTTCTGTTTTTCACAGCTGATACAATAAGCAACAGTAACAGAATAATGATAATAAGAACCAGTATTGCAGCTAAAACAAGATATTTATTGGCAATTCCCGGGACAAGCTCGCTCTTTGTTGTATCGTTTTCCTCCTGTGCCACTGTAGGTGTACTGAGCTCGGTTCTCATATATGTGCCATCTACGCTATCATATGTGTACCAGCCACTCTCACCATTGTCATTCATGGCGTATACGAGGTAAAAATCCTTCGTCTGATCATCTTTTTTTTCGGCTTTAGTCTGGTATGCTGTTGCCACACCCTTGCCCTCTATGGAGAGCGAGACCTCATTATATCCTTCAGGCACATCATCCACCTTAGGCAGTAAAACTACGATAAAATGTGACTCGGAATTGATACGGACATACTCATACGCTGCATTCTGGGCAGCATCATATACAAAAAGCCCATTGCCGCTTTCTGACTGTAAATACACAAGTGTGATATCACCAAAGGTACCATGAAGGGTATTGTATTCAAGACCGTCAATCACTGTCTTTGAGTGCTCAAAGCCTTCAGGAACAACATCCTCAGGAATGTCATTTACCATAGTCCACTCTGTTCCATTTATATTGAACTTCTTCCAGTTATCCTGCTTATCCGCATTCTCCGGATCATCCTCGGCTCTTCTGGTAACTACTATATTGTATGTGCTTGTACTGCCGTCCTCTGCTGTCACAACAACGCTTACTGTATTCTCTCCAACCTCAAGTGAATCATTGCCTGTGACAGATGTCACACTCGCCTTGGAATCAGCCGGATTTGCTGTAACCGCAAGGCTTGAACAGCTGTAATCTACTGTAGCTGTGTAATCCTTTGTCGCAGCAGAAAACTCAGGTGAAAGTGTACCTGCTGAAATAACAAGTGAGCCAAGAGATGCGTTTGAGGATTTCTTTTCCTCTTTGTTTTCATTATCTTTATTTGCATCGCTGTCATTTCCTGTATTGCTGCCCGAATTGTCCTTGTTGCTGTTTGAATCGTTGTTTGATGAAGCACTTGTTACGGTCACCTTCGTGCTGGCACCTGTGATTGTGCCTCCGGCATCGTTACCCTCTGCATCTCCTACCACTGTACAATACGCCTTTATAGTGCAGCTTCCTGCGCCCTTCGCTGTAAATGAAAATGACTGCGATGTAGGATATCCGGCAGCGTCACCAATATTTGCCACACCATCGCCTCCGTTACTCAGCACTCCCTCGTCAGAGCTTGAGATAACTACTGTACCAAAATATCCTGACGGCATAGAAACCGTCACCTTGACTGTTTTTCCAACAGCTACAGAGCTTGAGCTGACACTTAATCCAAGTCCCTGCGCATATACATGCTCGGCAGGTGCGAAAACAAGCATCACCGCCATAACAAGTGATAATATACATCCAAATAATTTCTTCATATTTTTCCTCACATTTCTAATTCTGCGATATCTTTGATTTGCCCAGTATATGTCTGTTCATGATTATCATATCAAGGGCATTTCCACCATCACGCTTTCTGTTAGCATCAGCTGCCTCCAGATAAGCACCTGTGAGTGTTCCCTTTCCTAAGATATGTCTGTTGAGCTTAATCATATCAAGAGCATTTACAGCACCATCACCATTGATATCTCCATATATAACAATATCGTATGTCTTTTTCAGATTACCTGAAGCATCATAAACAGCCACTTTATTGCCTGTTGCAATCTTTCCGCTGTTTTCTGAGCCTGAGCTTGTCAAAAGCTTTACAGTACCTGATGCTGATACTGCTATATTCTTCACAAAATCAGCTGCACCGGTTCCAGGCTCAATGCCTGTAATATAAGTACCTATACTGTATTTACCTGATGTTATGTTTACATCTGTATTATTTTGGTTATTATTGTTCTGATTATTATTGTCACCTGCATTATTTGCAGATGCCGCCTGCCTGTTTATATTGATAGTGTATGTTCTTGTATCACCGCTTTGCGACTTGCATTTTACCTTAATTGTATTATTTCCGACAGCAAGCGAATAGCTTCCTGTGCCTGAAACACCACTGTTTCCTGAAACTGCATCTGCCGAAACAGTCACTGAGCTTATGGCATTTGAAACAACTGCTGAATAGCTTGTTGTCGCTCCATTGAAGGCCGGTGTGAGTGTTACACCACTTATCGCAAGCGACTGCAGATAGTTATTGGTATCGCCAGCTTTATCGAAGCCCACTGCTGACGATGGCATATTGTTGTATACAGGTATTTTAAATACAAAAGCCTGATTCCTGTCTGAATATCCTTTAGCCAGACTCTGTCCCTCAGTAAGAGCCGCTGTGGCATTGCCCATGTACTGATGGAAATACAGCGAGCTTGTATTTACTACATTAAACTTCTCAAAATACAGTGTATTTTGACCCTTATTTATATAATTGCTGCCCACCTTTACAGCTCCGCCGCTTATGGACTTTGCTCTTGTATTCCAGCCCTGCTTCTTGGCAAAAGCCAGACCATTTTTATAAATCTTATCCTTCGTGTTTCCGGTTGCACTAAAATTAAAATAATTATAATATCCTTCATATCCGGAATATGTACCCGAAATAAGAGGGCTCGTTCCCTTTTGTCCCTGCTCCTGCTTTATACGCGATGCTATATGGTATGCACTTACTCCACTGCTCTTTGCCACATCCATGAACGTGCTTGCATAATTGATTTTCTCACCATTGTTGGAATAGGTCTTTGTTCCCTCCATAAATGTGCCTTTTACTATGGACTTGACACCTTCAAGTGCCTCATTCGGACTGTATGCCAGACTCTGAAACTGAAAAATATTGGTCTCATCAAGGAAGTTCCTTGGATCCATGAGATAAGCAATATAAGCACTGCTTGCTGACACCCAGCCCGGCTCATACTCAACCCACGTATTTGTTGACCAGTTATATGCTCCGGCAGCTGTGGATTTCTTGGCATTGTCTGCTGATTTGGATACCAGATTAAGTCCGTTTACACTTTCATTTTCAATCACCGTATCCCAATTCAAACCTGTATTTACAGCCTCAAATGTCCAGCTTGGATACTTATTGTGAAGAGCTGTAAGGTTTGGAATATAGCTGTCTGGAAAGCCTGCATTCTTCATAGCCGTGACAAAATCAGTATTGTCTCCACTATTATTGTATGTCACCTTTATGTATGTACTGATAGTCCAGCCCGTAAATGCCTTGCCGTTTAAAGTACCCTTGACATTATACCAGACCACACCGTTTACCCTGGTCTCTCCAATTATGTCAACCTGATGGTTCCAGTTGAGTGAGACAACCTTGGTAGTGCCGGATGTGCCTGCTGCATTGCGGACATACACATTGCCACCTGTAATCGTACCTGTAGCATATGCTCCCGATGCGGTTGCAAGGGCAAGCTGTTCCTCATTATTCTGCTGTATGGCATCCGCATTGCCGGTGTCTGCTGAAGCATCCCCTGTCTGCGCATTGTCTGATGCAGCTGTGCCGGTACCTGCTGATACAAAATCAGACCTGATATAGCTTACACACTCCTCGTTATTTGCTGCCAGATTGTACTTTGCCTTGTACCACACCTTGCCGTCTGCACCTGTGGTCTGCTCAAGAATAATAATATCCTTACCGTTTGAAAGCTTGTGCTCCAGCTCATACTCTGTGCCCGGTCCGCTTCTCGCCGCTACCCAGTATCTCTCATCACACACAACCTTAGCCGCCTGATCCGCATAAACTGCTATGCTGCTGTATGGTGCCAGGTCACATGCGGCTAATGACAATGTTACGACAGAGGCTGCCAGAAATTTATTTATCTTTATCATCAAATCCCATCTTTCTTATGTGCATTGTTTACATTAATCCATTATCCATTTAATTATAATAGAATATGACCTTTGTATCAATGTATTCGGCAGAAATTTATTATTTTTTTATTAATGATAAAAAAACTCCCTTCAACGTGTAGCACATGCTTACGTTTCAGGGAGTTGCCTGATTCATATTCTGCTTATTCTTACTGTCTCCTGTAGCTTTTTCTAGCTGAACAGTGATTTTATCTTATCCCATAAATCCATGAAAAAGTTACCAAGCTTTTCCCAGAAGCCCGGGTCATTTATCTTATCGCCAAGCTTTGATGCCCAGTCCTGTGCCTGGTTGATGACTGAATCCCAGTCGATATTGGCATCCTTAAGCTTCATAAGAAGCGATGTCAGCTTTGCAATATCATCATCAGAAAGCTTCAGGTCGTAATCCTTTGCAGCCTCCTTTATCGCATCCTTTATCTGGCTCTCATCCTTGAGCCTTCCATCGGCAAGCTGCTTCTTTAGGTCTGCAATCATTGCCTCGATATCCTTCGAATCGCCGTCAATGCTCTTGTTGAGCTCTCCTGTTGTGACAAGCTCATCCATCGCTGCGTCTGTCACCTTGTCGTCAAGCTTCTTGCCTGTCATCTCCTCGTATGCCTTTAGTGTGCCTACAAGTGCTGCCGTTCCGGAAATAGGGAAAGGGCCTGCGACTATGATTTTAGCATCAGCTATGCCTGCTGTGGCAAGCGCATTCTTGTACATTCCTACCGTACAGTAATTGATATTGTGCGTGGAAACACTAAGACCCGCGCCCTTTTTATCCTCTGTAATGAGTACTGAGGAAAGTGATCTTTTGCCAATCTCGCTCTTGCTGATGTATGAATCGAGGTACTTGTGCTCCTCATCATTATTTACATAGACCACATCGTATTTGTCCAGATCAGTGAGCTCGATTCCCATAAATCCAAGCACTGTCGCTCTCTGATCCGGTGTGAGGTCTGCTCCAAGACTTAAGTATGGCTTATCATTTTTGCTGATGGTCACCTTGTCGTTTGCCTCACTGCCGGCTGTCGTTGTGCTGTCTGCAGTACTGTCTGTGTTACTCTTATCAGCTGCGTCACTGCTGTCACTGCCTGATACATCAACGCTTGAAACTGTATCAGTCTGCGTAGCTGTCTCTGTTGCAAATACTGCCGGATTCATCGTAAACAGTGTCACCGCAGCAAGCACGCTACATACAATACTCTTTGCTTTTTTCTTTATTAATCTAATCATTTTTCCTCCAATCTACTGCTCTATATCATACGAAATTGTAAAGTTGCTTCCGTCGAAGCTGACATCTGCCATGCTTCCGCATACCACAGGCATCATCGGTGACATATGACCTATATCCAGATCCATGATGATTGGCACATTAAACTCTCTAAGCAGTGATGAAAGCGCCTGTCTGTGGTCTATGCCAAACATTTCCTCTCCGAAGTGCGCCGGGCGTCCGATAAGAAAGCCCTTTACATTTGAAAACCATCCTGCATTTTTCATCTGCCACATAGCCCTTCTCATGCCCATCACATTAAGGTCACATGCCTCAAGGAACCATATGATACCATCATCACTGTAGCGCTCATTAAATTCCCTTACATGGTCAAACGATGTACCAAGCAGATTGATAAGACAATCCATGCAGCCACCAAGCAGCCTGCCTCTCATGGTAAGCCTGCTTTCCTTTGCCACCGTGGGAATAGAGCTGATGCACGACTTTTCAGTCAGGTTGTAGCCCACAAACGGAGCATTCTCATCCTTTATCGATTCCTTCTCCCACATAGGGTAATTGGTAAATGAAAGCTTCCTGCCACAAAGCAGATTAAATGCATCGGTAAGTGACTCATGCCACACCTCCATGCCAAAGCTGCCCGCACACGGTCCGTAAATACCTGCTGTATCTGCAATAGTAGCCTCCAAAAATGTGAAATTCGTGTTGTCGGAATAGCCCATGTACCATTTAGGCTTTGACTGCTTCACGCGCTCAAAATCAATATAAGGCACTACCTCGCACATCAGCTCGCCACCACCACAGGATATAAGCACATCACTGTCAGCAGAAACATAGCTCTCGTTCAGCTCTTCTGCGCACTTCTTAGGTGTATTGCTGATACCTATGCCACTGTCGCACCTGCAGTTAGGTCCCTCTATCGTCTTATAACCCATGCTGTGAAACCTTTTAATGGCATTGTCAAAGGCACTCCTGTACGGCTCTGTTGTACAGCCCATCGAAGGCGCCACAAAGCCTATTGTTCCTCTATCCTTTAGAAATTCAGGGTATCTCATGTTTCTATCATCCTATCACTATTATTTACATATCTAAGCTTCTGTCTGAAGTAAAATATGTAGGATTTTATCATTTCTGTCAAGGTCATTTTACTGTCATAATTAAATGTCGTCGTGTACTGCACATGCTGTCTGTTGCACCAGTTGTATATATCATGCAGACTTATCGAATCAACATTCTTCATATTGTTCATAAACACCTTAACCTTTGAAAGCTCATCCTCACTGTCAATGTATAGATGAAAGATAGTATTCGGACATTCAATTATTATCTGCTGTTCTTCTATATTTTTCATCACTGTATCCTCTATTGAATGATGTATCCTGTGTGATTAAAAACATTATCGTCTGTCACACCGGGATGTGAGTAATAACAAAATATCGTAACTGTTCAGTACCTTCACAGCTAAAAAATATCACATAACCATAGTACTACACCGGCGTCACAAAATCCAGTCATTTTTGCCTGCCAATTCTTACTATTTTATTAAGAAAAACGGTAAATATTATACTCCCTCACAGTCAAATGCCGGAATGAAGCTGTCCTTTGCCACGTCACCCTCCTGTATAAATGCATTCGTGATTCCTATTTCGAGGGCATAGTCAACAAGCCTTTCATACTCTCTCCTTGTCACTGTGCGGTTTATCTCAGGATAATCCTTTAGTGCAATCGGCGTAAACTGGCTCATCATGCTTATATATACGTGATCATGATATGTATCATACAGGTACTTAAGTACAGCCTTTGCATCATTCACATGTCCCGGCAGTAGAAGCTGTCGCACAATAACTCCCTTTTGTATGAGTCCTGTCGCATCGTCAATCACGACATCCGGCTGCTGCCTGACCATCTCTGAAAGCGCCTGCTTTGCGACAGACGGATAATCTTTTGCCCTTGAATACCTTGCCGAAAGCGTACTGTCCATATATTTAAAATCCGGAAGATACACATCCACTATACCCTCAAGCAGCTTTAGCTCTGTCACATTTTCATATCCGCTCGTATTGTATATAATAGGAAGCTTCATGCCGCGGCTTTTTGCATCGTTTACCGCCCACACTATATCAGGGATATACTGCCCCGGTGTGACCAGATTGATATTATTTGCGCCTTTGTCAGCAAGTTCCATAAAGATATCACTCAGCCTCTCTTTACTGATTAGCTTTCCCGCTTTTCCGTCAGAGATCTCCCTGTTCTGGCAGAACACGCAGTGCAGGCTGCAGCCTGAGAAAAAAACTGCCCCGCTTCCTCTTTTTCCTGATATGCACGGCTCCTCCCAGTAATGAAGCGCTGCTCGCGCCACCTTTATTTCAGATGAAACGCCACATACACCTGTTTGTCCGGTGCTTCTGTTTATGCCACATTTTCTGGGACACAATAAGCAATTCTCGTATTTATTCATATTTTTCATTTTAACCCTTGCTAAAAATAATGTTTGATACTACAATCTATATGATTATGCGGTGCATATGCCATGCGCCTTCAGTAGTCATTTTCAAATTATATCATAACTATTCTTACAGAAGAGAATAGTTAAAATACACAATAAGGAGATTACAATGAATCAGTCAAACTGTATCGTCGCCCAGTCAGGCGGCCCAACTGTTGCAATCAACGCAAGCCTTGCAGGAGTCATCGCAGGAGTAAAAAGCTCTGAGAAATACGATATCTGCTATGGCGCCGTAAACGGAATACTCGGCATATTAAATGAGAATTATCTCAATCTGTCAGATATTTTTGCAGATGATGCTAATCTTGAAAAGCTTAAGACCACACCTGCCATGTATCTTGGCTCATGCCGCCACAAGCTCCCTGATTACAAGGATGATGATTCACCATATGTATACATCTTCCACCAATTCGATAAGCTTTCTATAAAAGCTTTCTTTTACATCGGTGGAAATGATTCGATGGATACCGTATTAAAGTTATCCGATTATGCAAAAAAAATCAACAGTGATGTGAAAATTATAGGGATTCCAAAGACCATCGACAATGACCTGTGCATGACAGACCACACTCCGGGCTTTGGCTCTGCCGCCAAATATATCGCATCAAGCATGCTTGAGATAGCCCATGATACCTTTATCTATGCTGTTAAGAGTGTTACAATCGTTGAAATCATGGGACGTGACGCAGGATGGCTCACTGCCGCTTCCGCTCTCGCACGTAATGAGTACAATACAGCGCCTCAGTTCATCTATCTGCCTGAGGTGGATTTCGACAAGGACAAATTTGTTGCCGATATAAAAGAAGCCCTTACGCGCACTAACAATGTGATAGTTGCCGTATCCGAAGGAATACATGACGCAGACGGCTCATACATTACATCATCAAAGGCCGCATGTGACCAGTTCGGACACCAGCAGCTAAGCGGTGCCGGAAAAGCTCTTGAGTTCATCGTAAATGAAAACATCGGTGTCAAGGTGCGCTCTGTAGAGGTAAATGTGCTCCAGCGCTGTGCCTCACATCTTGCATCATTAACCGATATCGAGGAATCTTTTGCTCAGGGTAAAAAGGGTGTCACTATTGCAGCAGAGGGTGTGACCGCATCAATGGTATGCTTAAAGCGCATCTCAAATGATCCTTATCAGGTGGAATACACATATTCTGCTATCAAGGATATCGCAAACGAGGCCAAGTCTGTGCCAAGAGAGTGGATCAATGATGCGGGCAATGATGTGAAGCCTGAGCTTATCGAATACTTAAAACCACTTATTCAGGGAGAAACCGCTGTAGCCTACAAGAATGGTCTGCCTGACTATATGGATGTGTCACATCTTCACAAATGTAACTGATTTTAGCTGCCGCCTACACCCCGATGTAGGCAGCAACAGCATATCTCCAAGGAGGTCGATTTACATGAAGAAAAAAGTGCTTATAACCTGTGCCGTTATACTTGGTGTGCTTTTGGCTGTTTATCTTGGCTTTGCCTTTTATTTTAGCAGCCACTATCTGTTCAACACAAAGATTAACTCTGTAAAATACGCAGGGAAAACTGCAAAAGAGGCATTAGAAAAAAATACAGCTCTAAGCCGCGACTATCTGCTCACAATCACTGATAGAAAAGGCAACAGCTTTTCACTTAAGGGACCTGATTTTTCCTATGAATATGTCTCAAACGGTGACGAGGAGCAAATCCTAAAAAGGCAGAATGCTTTTACATGGCCTGTCAGTCTCTTCAAAGCTCAAAACTATACTCTAAAGGGTTCGTCCAAATATAACGATGCCGCTTTGGCGGAAAAGCTCAAGGCTCTTGATATTTTCAGTGATGACTACATTGAAAATCCGGAGGATGCCCATATCGAGATAAAAGACGGCGAATACGATGTGATTGAAGAGAAAAAAGGCTGCAAGCCGATATATGACAGCATCCTTACCGAGGTAAAGGACGCCCTGGACAACGAGCTTCCAAAGCTTACCTTAAGTGATGACTGTTATGAAGCTCCAAAAATCACAAAAAACAGTGATACTATCAAAAATGAAAAAGAAGCCCTCGACAAATACACTGCTTCAACCGTCACTTACAAAATTGAAGGTGCCGACGAGAAGCTTGACTCAGCCAAAATCCTTGATATGCTAAGTATCTCAGATGACGGCAGCGTGAGCATAGATGATGCCAAGGTCACTAAATATGTCCAGCAGCTTGCTTCCAAATACAACACCTTCGGCCGCAAACGCTCATTCAAGACATCGTCCGGTGACACTATTGAAATAGGTGGTGGAGACTACGGATGGGTAGTCAGCAAGAAAAAAGAGAAAGCCCAGCTCCTTTCAGATTTAGAGGGAGGCAAGCCAGTGGAAAGAGAACCTGTTTACGAGCAGACTGCACTCTACCGGGGCGCTGACGACATAGGTAATACATACATAGAGATTGACTACACAAAGCAGCACATGTGGTATTACAAGGATGGTGCTCTCCAGATGGAGTCTGATTTCGTATCAGGTAATCTCGCCCGTCAGAATGGCTCTGTAGACGGTGTATACAAGATTGTTTACAAGCAGAGAAATGCTACTCTTGTCGGCGAGGGATACTCTTCTCCTGTCAGCTATTTCATGCCGTTTGCCTACAATATAGGTATCCATGATGCCAGCTGGCGTGATACCTTCGGAGGAACTATTTACAAAACCTCCGGCTCACACGGATGTATCAATGTGCCGCCTGCTTTTGCAGAGCAGCTGTTCAACGCTGTGGATAAGGGCACTCCTGTTGTTGCCTACTACAGAGAGGCTGTCACTCTGACAAACAATGCTGCAAAGATGTCCAATGCATACTCGTATGTGGCTCCTGATGCTGCGCAGTAAGTGTGAATTGCTTGGTATTTTTCAATAATACGGGAAGACGATCGGCGCACGGGGAATTTGCCCCCGGCAGAGGTGCTCCCGACGAGCTAACGCTACGCAGCTAAGATACTGTACGAATTATGCTTTTTAGATTTTCTAGGCTTGACGAAACCGTCGAAACGCGCCGTCCATGGCGCGGTTTCTCCTTGCCCCGGCGTCCATGCCGGGGCATTTCTGCGTTTCATGGGCATAATTCTACAGTATCTAAGCCGCTGCGCTAGTCGCTCTTTCGGGAGCACCTCTGCCGGGGGCAAATTCCCCGTGCGCCGGTCGCCTTCCCTCAAAATACTAAGTAATATTACAAATAAATTTCCAATTATACTTTCCCTTATATTGTATCTTCCCACAGCATACCAGACACCAGCCCCACATACCGCGGGAGCGCATACATCCTCCCCCATTTCAGCCACAGCGTAAGGGGCGTAAGTCGCCGGAGTGACTGCCATACAGCATAGGCGCTCTTTCGTAAGCGCATAGCGTAGCTGCCTAGATACTGTAGAATTATGCACACGATACATAAAAATGAGCTCCCACGGATGGGAGCTCAAGGAGAACCGCGCCATGGACGGCGCGTTTCGACGGTTTTGTCGGGCATAGAAGCCCTATGCTATGCAAACTGGCTATTGTAGAGATTTGCATAAAATCCATTGGCTGCAAGCAGACTCTCATGATTGCCCTGCTCTATAATCTTTCCATCTTTCATAACAAGGATAATATCCGCTTCCCTGATGGTAGACAGACGATGAGCCACTATAAAGCTTGTCCTACCCTGCATCATGGTAAGGAATGCTTTTTGAATCTTAATCTCTGTTCGTGTATCAATCGATGATGTAGCCTCATCCAATATCAGCATAGGCGGTAAGCAGAGCATAACTCTTGTGATGCATAAAAGCTGCTTCTGTCCCTGTGACAGGCTGCCGCCGTCCTCACCGATTTCAGTGTCATAGCCCTTCGGCAGACGTCTGATAAAGCTGTGTGCATAGGATGCCTTTGCTGCTGCAATGATTTCCTCATCTGTGGCATCAGGCTTTCCCATTATGATATTGTCACGGATTGTGCCCTTCTTGAGCCATGTCTCCTGAAGCACCATGCCATAGTTGTCACGAAGACTCTCGCGCGTGATTTTTCTGATATCATGTCCGCTCACCTTAATTGTTCCACTGTTTACATCATAAAATCTCATAAGCAGATTGATAATAGTCGTCTTTCCACATCCTGTCGGACCTACGATAGCCACGCGCTGTCCAGGCTTTACGTGGAGATTGAAATCCTCGATAAGCTTTTTATCCGGCACATATGAGAAATAAACATCCTCTATGTCCACACATCCGTCAGCATCTTCAAGTATTACCGCATCCGAAGCATCCGGTATCTCCTTTTTCTCCTCAATCAGCTCGAAGATGCGAGCAGCACAGGCAAGTGCGTTCTGAAGCTCTGTGATGACACCCGATATCTCGTTGAATGGCTTGGTGTACTGGTTGGCGTATGATAAGAAGCATGAAAGCTGTCCTACTGTGATTCCGCCGGTGAGTGCACTCATGGCACCAAAAATTCCGACTCCGGCATACACAAGACTGTTGACAAAACGTGTACACGGATTTGTAAGACTTGAGAAAAATGTTGCCCTCAGTGAGCATTTCTGTAATCTGTCATTTATCTCGTCAAACTGCTCAAGCGCCTCATCCTCATGGTTGAAGGCCTGTACGACCTTTTCATTTCCTACTATCTCGTCGATGAGCGATGTCTGCTCTCCCCTTGTTCTTGTCTGTAGCTGAAACATGGAATATGTCTTTTTAGTGATAAAGCTTGCCACAAAAAGTGACAGAGGCGTGATGAGCACTACAATGCATGATATCTTCACATCTATTGTAAGCATGAAAATAAGCGTGCCTGCTATTGTTGCGATTCCTGTAAAGAGCTGTGTGAAGCCCATCAAAAGTCCCTCTGAAAATGTATCTACATCGGCGATGATACGGCTAACCATATCACCGTGTGAGTGGCTGTCAATATAGGAAAGTGGCATTTTTTCAATGTTTAAAAATGCATCACGCCTTATATCCCTCACTATGTTGTAGGTCATCCTGTTGTTGCAGATATTTGTAAGCCACTGGGCTGCTGCCGCTATGACGACTATTATTGCTGCTCTCGTGAGGATGGCTGTCATAGCCGTAAAATCAACCTTTCCTTTTCCTACGATCAAATCAATTGCACGTCCTGTGAGAATTGGAAAATAGAGCGTAAGCGCCACTGTAACAACAGACAGGGCAAGTGAAATTACAAGCAAAGGAATATATCTCTTCATGTAGCTTAATACCTTGCGCATTGTGCCTGCTTTATTCATCTTCGCATTATCCGTAGCCATACTCTACACCTCCTTTTGTCTGGTCATATCCGACTCTTTTTTAAACTGTGAATCATATATCTCTTTGTAGGTCTCACATGTCTCAAGCAGCTCTTCATGAGGTCCGAAGCCAACCATCTGTCCGTCGTCGAGCACTATGATATTGTCCGCAAACTGGATAGATGAGGTACGCTGTGACACGATAAATATTGTCTTGTCACCATGCATGCCCTTTAATGCCGCGCGAAGACTCGCATCTGTAGCAAAATCAAGTGCCGATGCACTGTCGTCAAGTATCAGTATGTCAGGATCCTTTACAACCGCTCTGGCAATTGTAAGACGCTGCTTCTGACCGCCTGATAAGTTCTTGCCGCCCTGCTCTATCATGTAGTCAAGGCCTCCCTCTTTGCCCTTTACAACCTCTGTCGCCTGTGCTATATCGAGTGCCTTCCACATTTCCTCCTCTGTGGCATCATTTTTGCCCCAGCGCAGGTTGTCGGCTATCGTTCCTGCAAAAAGCACTGCCTTTTGCATTACAACACCGATTTTGTCTCGAAGCTGCACTGCATCGTAGTCATTTATATCATTTCCCTGAATCCTTATAGTACCCTTTGTGGCATCATAAAACTTCGGGATAAGGTTTACAAGGCTTGATTTTCCTGAACCTGTACCACCGATGATTCCGATTGTCTGCCCCTTTTGCACTGTAAAGCTTATATCTGTGAGTGTCTCATCGGCCGCTCCCTCATATGTCATGCAGACATGATCAAACTCAACCTCAGGTGCGCCATCCCTTGCACCAATGAGCTTAGGATTTTTCTCAGGAAGCTTTGATGGAATAGAAAGCACATCCGCTATACGATTACCGCACGCCACTGCCTTTGTCACCTGTACGATGAGGTTTGCAAGCTTTATCAGCTCGACAAGTATCTGTGACATGTAGTTTACAAGTGCCACAACCTCACCCTGTGTGAGGATTCCTGCGTATACCTGCTTGCCGCCTGATACGATAACAGCGATTGTTGCGATATTTATAATGATAAATGTCAGAGGATTGGTGAGTGCTGAGATTCGTCCTACAACCTGCTGCATATTGGTTAAAAGCTCGTTGTCCCTGTTGAAGCTGTCAATCTCATCATTTTGCTTATTGAAAGCTCTTATAACCCTAGTTCCCTCTAAATTCTCCCTGGTGTGTGAAAGCACTGTGTCAAGAGAGCTCTGCACCTTTTTGTAAAGCGGAAGGCTTGCAGCCATAACTGAGAATACCACTATTGAAAGCAGAGGTATGGTAACAACAAAAACCATTGCCGCTCTTACATTTACTGTAAAAGCCATCGCCATAGCTCCGAATACAATAAATGGCGAGCGAAGGAAGAGTCGAAGCACCAGATTGACTCCTGACTGCACCTGGTTTATATCGCTTGTCATCCTCGTGATAAGTGTCGATGTGCCCACTGTATCCATCTTTGAGAATGACAGTGACTCTATCTTTTCAAACAATATATGGCGAAGCTTTGTGGAAAAACCGACTGCCGCCTTTGCCGCAAAATACTGTGCTGTGACCGAACTTACCAGACCAACTGCCGCAAGCAGCACCAGCACACCTCCCATCTTCCATATATATAGCTTGTCCGAAGCCGTAATTCCGTTATCAATGATTGCCGCCATGACAAGCGGTACTATAAGCTCAAAGGATGCTTCCAGCAGCTTAAATAACGGAGCACAGATGCATTCCTTTTTGTACTCCTTCAAATATTTTAATATCTGTTTCATCTTTTCCCCTTTCAGATTTTATGTCGCTGATTACAGCTTCACTATTATAGATGATTTTTCTCATATATACAAGAAAAACGATACACTAAAAAACCAGTACCCTGCGGTACTGGTTTCATATATCAGCTCTTATGTATATGCTTCTTGATTGCTTCAAAGCTCTCAGGACTGATGACATGCTCTATACGGCATGCGTCCTCTGCTGCAATCTCCTTATCAACACCAAGCTTCTCAAGACACTCTGACAAAAGCTCATGTCTTTCGTATATCATCTCTGCTATCTGTCTTCCTGACTCTGTGAGTGTGATAAAGCCTGCATCACTAACTGTGATATTGTTCTTCTCTCTAAGGTTTTTCATGGCTATACTCACGCTGGATTTCTTATATCCAAGCTCATTTGCTATATCAACTGAGCGTACCACAGGAAGCTTCTTGCTGAGAATAAGTATGGTCTCTAAATAGTTTTCTGATGATTCATTGTTTCGCATTTCGAATACCCCCGTGAGTTTATTTTCGTTCGTTTTAATTCAGTTATATTATTATAACATACATTTTATTGTTTGCAAAACTTTTCTTTTGATTTGTACGTGATTTATAAAAATCCAAAAAAATATCAAAATCCCATATTTGTTATTGACTTCTAATTTATGTTAGTGTATACTAACTATCGAATCAGAAAACAAACGTATGCATGATATATTTCTAAATCTTGTATGCCATAAATGTTTAATTATACCAGATAAGACCGGCCGATCACCGGTCTTATTTATTCTATAAAAAAGGTAACTATTTAGCTTATGCGAGGGCTCTCTTTAGCCTGTCAAGCCCTTCCATAAGCACAGAACCGGGGCATGCGATATTCAATCGCACAAAGTAACGGCCATTGCCTCCAAACTCAGCTCCCTCCGACAGATAAAGGCCTGTCTTTTCGCGAATCATCTGCGTAAATGCCACAGAATCATCTGTGAGTGCACTGCAGTCAAGCCACATGAGGTATGTCGCATCGGCATCCACTACATGTATCTGCGGCAGGGTTTCTGCCATGAAGCTGCAGACTGTTTTGCGGTTTTCCCAGAGATATTTTCTGAGCTCCTCAAGCCACGGCTCACCCTTTGTGAATGCCGCAACTGCTGCCGTGATGGCAAATGCGTTTGGCTCCGCCACCTCGTCTGTATTTAATGCGCGCCATACCTTGTGACGCAAAAATTTATTTGGCACCATCACTGCCGCAGTCTGTAAGCCTGCCATATTAAAGCACTTGGTCGGAGCAATACAGGTGATGCTTATATCGGCGCAGTCCTCTGATGCTGCCGCAAACGGCACGTATGATTTTCCCGGTGCTGTGATGTCGCAGTGTATCTCGTCTGATATGACCGTCACATTGTACTTCCTGCAGAGTGCACCTATTTTCGCAAGCTCATCCTTTGTCCAGATGATACCGCACGGATTGTGAGGGTTGCAAAATATCATAAGCGAGGTCTGTGGATTGGAAAGGTCATGCTCCAACCTGTCATAGTCCACAAAATATCTGCCGTTTTCGTACCCAAGCGGGCTTTCCTGCACATTTACGCCGTTATTAAATATGGAATTAAAAAATATATTGTATACCGGCGTCATGATAAGCACATTTTCACCTGGTGTTGTGAGCTTTCGCACTGTAGATGATATGGCCGGTACGACCCCTGTGCAAAAAATCAGGCTGTCTCTTTCGATTTTAAGCCCATGGCGTCTGTCCCACCACGAAATATACGCATCATTCCACTCATCCGGAATGATGGAATAGCCAAACACTCCGTGAGAAACACGCTCTGATATTGCATCTATTATCTGGGGTGCTGTCTTAAAATCCATATCTGCTACCCACATCGGGAGCTCATTTTCTGCCACATCCCACTTTAGTGAGCCTGTATTTCTTCTGTCTACAACGGTGTCAAAATCATACATAGATTATTTTCCCTCACATATTATCTTAGTCTTTGATGGGTCAACTCTGTCCTTTTCGATAGTCAGTGTGCCAATCTCCTTTGCCCTTATCACTCCGCTTGTCGGATTTAAAACACTGTCCACCTTACTGCAAATCTCTGCATCTACCGAAGAATACTCAAATGCCAATGTAGTGTTTATGAGCTTACAGTTTTTCATAACGAGATTGTCTATATAGCAAAGCCCCTGTAAGCTTTCGATTGTGCAGTTTATCAGTGTCAGATTCTTTGCGTTCCAGCCAAGGTATTCACCTGTAATAAATGAATCATAGACTGTGACATTTTCCGTATTCCAGAAGGCATCCTTTGAGATAAGCTTTGAATCGTGCACCTCTACATTTCTTGAGCCGTCAAACGAATAGTTGCCGACCAGCTGGAAATTCTTCATGATAAGATTATTTGTATTCATGCCAAAATAATCTCCCTTTGCCGAAACATTCTCGATATCGACATGATCACAGCTCCAGAGAGTCTCCTGGGCATTTGGAAATGTCACATTTTTAAGCTTTAGGTTATTGCAGCGCCTGAAGTTCTTAGGTGCCTCAACTATTGAATCAGTGACAGAGATATTGTCTGTATACCAGACACCCGCACGCGCCATGTCAAACCATGTACAGTCCTTTACAGCTATGTCACTACAGTACCATAGCGGATATTTCCATCTAAAAAAACAGCCTGTCAGGCTAATGCCATGGCTCTCCTTAAGAGGTGACTCTCCGTCATCAAAAATTGTATCATATATATCCAGGTCGTTGCTTGCAAACAGGGCTCTTTCGCCTGTCAGAAACTCCTGATGGATTTGTTTTCTTTCGCTCATTATATATACTCCTTTTTCCCGGTAATTCTAAATAATTATCTGCCATAAAATCAAATAACCGCCGAGCACATAATATATGCAGCCCGACAGTTATCATTATACCCCAAACCCTACTGAATTTATAGTATTTTATATAAGTTTAATATTACAAAATTAATATTAAGAGCCTGATATTTACAGCTCAAGCCCGTCAAGTATGCTCTTAAGTGCATCAGCAGACTCCTTGAGCTTTAAAGCTTCCTCACCGTTTAACTCGATTGGGATATCACTCTCCACTCCGTTTGCTCCAACGATTGCAGGCATTGAGAGAACCACACCGTCGATGCCGTACTGTCCATGCATCATGTGTGAAACAGGAAGAATAGACTTCTCATCACGCATGATTACCTCGCAGATACGTCTGACTGACATAGCGATACCATAATATGTCGCATGCTTTCGATTGATTATCTCGTAAGCACTGTTCTTTACGTTTGCAGCGATTTCCTCTGTATTCTCCTTATGCTTGTAGTGACCTCTCATCTCGCACATCTTGTGAAGCTCCACTCCGGAAACATTGGCTGATGACCATGCAACCACCTCACTGTCTCCATGCTCACCTACTATAAATGCATGTACGCTTCGGCTGTCCACCTCAAGATGCTCTCCAAGCGCGTACTTAAGTCTTGCACTGTCAAGCACGGTACCTGAACCGATGACACGCTCCTCAGGAAGTCCTGAAAGCTTCTGTGCCACCTGTGTTAAAATATCTACAGGATTTGCAACGATAAGTAAGATTCCACCGAAATTTCTCTTTGCAATCTCCGGAATGATGCTCTTGAAGATTGCAACATTTTTATTTACCAGATCAAGTCTTGTCTCGCCCGGCTTTTGGCCTGCACCTGCAGAAACAACAATGATAGCAGCATCTGCCACATCATCATAACCACCTGCATATATCTTCATAGGTCTGGCAAAAGGAATACCGTGGCTTATATCCATCGCCTCTCCCTCAGCCTTGTCCTTATCAGCGTCAATGAGAACTATCTCAGAAAAAAGACCGCTCTGCATAAGTGCAAAAACTGATGCCGAACCAACGAATCCACATCCTATCATGACAGCCTTTCTTGGGTTTGTCTTAACAACTGCGCTAGTTTTATTGCTCATGTACGTTCCTCTCTTTCTTAAACTATAATTCAAATAGTTGCTTTTTATTATAACTATTCATCCCAAACACAAATTCACAATATCTGCTTTGTTATCAGTAATTCTGAATAATTATCTTTTATTTATATTATACCCGCATTGTACATATAATCCGTTGTAAAAACAACAAATTACTTGATAAAATACAATCAATAGCCCATTGTTCCCATTTTTATACAATTTTAATGCAGATTTTCACATAAAAAGTGCAGTACTAAAAAGCAAACCGGACCAATACAGCTGAATGAATTGTCATTTGGCATATTGATCCGGTTATATTAAAATGCTGCATCCGCTTATTTTGTGCTGGAATTTCTATACTCAAGCGGTGTCATTCCATACAGCTTCTTGAACTGTCTGTTAAAATGCTCCACGTTCTGATATCCTGCCTCGATCGCAATATTCTCAACAGTTGTGATGCTGTTTCTCAGCAGTGTGCGTGCCTTCTTCATCTTGGCATTGGTGACCAGCTCTCCGAAAGTCTTGCCTGACTTCTCCTTTATGTACTTGGAGATATACGGCTCTGTCAGGTTGAACTGTGCAGCCATGTCTGCAAGCGATACCGTCTTGTAGTTGGCCTGGATGAAGTTGAGCATGGCAATATAGCGCTCATCCTTCACGTGACTGTCAGCCTTGGTGGCAAGGTAATGGTTTACCGCAACAACAAGCGCTCCGATTGATGCCTTGATGATATCCTCATCCACACCAGCGCCCCAGAACATACTGCCGTCAACTGTGATACCCACATATGCCATAGCCTTTGATGAAGATCCGTGTGAAAGCGCATGCTCCTCGTATACAGTGAGCTCAAAGCTGATGTCAAAATACTGCTTAATTATATTGCTGACTGCATCGAGACGGCCGTTTCCATTGGCATCTACCTTTCTGGTGCTGTCATTGTGTAAAATAACTGCCTCTGCGAAAATGCCGTTTACCTGCTTAAAGTGGCACTCTGGTATAGTGAAATATGGATGAAAATCCACATAATTGTCTGTAAAGATACTGTGTACCCACTCAGGTGAAAGCTCCTTGTGCTCCTCGTCCGATACCTGCTTGACCATGTATCCGACCTGCTCTCTCATCTGCTGTGGCACATTGATACCGAAGCTCTGCTTAAGGATATATGCCACTCCGCCCTTTCCTGACTGGCTGTTGATACGGATAACATCAGCCTCGTATGTCCTGCCGACATCCTTTGGATCTATAGGCAGATATGGAACCGTCCACTTATCAAGCTTCTTTTCCTCTCTCCATGCCATGCCCTTTGAGATAGCATCCTGATGTGAGCCTGAAAAAGCAGAAAAAACAAGGTCTCCCGCATATGGCTGTCTCTCGCCTACCTTCATTCTGGTAAATGTCTCATACTTCTCCCTGATCTCAGGCAGATTTGAAAAATCAAGCTGTGGATCCACTCCGTGTGAGTAAAGATTCATGGCAAGTGTCACGATATCTACATTTCCTGTTCTCTCACCGTTTCCAAACAGCGTACCCTCTATCTCCTCAGCTCCTGCAAGCACACCAAGCTCTGATGTGGCAACACCGCAGCCTCTGTCATTATGAGGATGTAAGCAAAGCACTACTCCGTCTCTGTACTTGAGGTGCTTGTTGATATACTCTATCTGTGTGGCAAAAACATGTGGCATAGCATTCTCTACTGTGGTAGGGATATTGATGATGGCCTTATTATCAGCCTTTGGCTGCCATACATCAAGCACTGCGTTGCACACATCAACCGCATAATCCACCTCAGTGCCCGAAAAGCTCTCCGGTGAATACTGGAAACGGAAATTACCGTCAGTCTCTGCTGCAAGGTCTCTCAGTAAAACAGCTCCGTCAACTGCAAGCTGCTTTATCTCTTCCTTTGACTTCTTAAACACCTGCTCACGCTGTGCAACAGATGTGGAATTGTACAGATGTACAACTGCTCTCGGTGCTCCCTCAAGTGCCTTGAAGGTCTTCTTGATGATATGCTCTCTGGCCTGTGTCAGCACATGTATAGTAACATCATCAGGAATCATATCCCTCTCAATAAGAGCTCTCGTGAAATTGAACTCTGTCTCAGAAGCTGCCGGGAAACCTACCTCGATTTCCTTAAAGCCTATATCTACAAGCATCTTAAAGAAGTCAAGCTTCTCCTCAAGACTCATCGGCTCTATTAGAGCCTGGTTGCCATCACGTAAATCAACCGAACACCACAGTGGTGCTTTATCTATATAATCCTTCTTAACCCAGTCATAAGTGCATTCAGGAGGCAGAAAATAACTGCGCTCGTATTTTTCATATCCTTTCATCTTAAAACCTCTTTTCGTTTGAACTGATATAATTGTAACACATAAGCGCAGTTATTGGAATGATTATATTTAATCACTTTGGTTGATGTAATTTAATTTTTTATAAAAATATAATCAACTTTATTGATTTTGATTATTCTAATCAGATATTTAGGCTAAAATATCCGGCTAATCCTCTCTCTTATTACCCCAGAAAAACAATGCAACTGTTCCCGGACCGGTGTGGCTTCCTATAGTCGTACCGATATCATTTATCTCTACTTTACCCTTCATCTTAGGGAAGGCAGCCTCAATCAGATCAGCTACGGCTTTAGCATCCTCATAGCATGCAGAATTTGATATATAGACCTTATCCGAATAATCGGCACCATCCTTGCAGAGTGCCTGCATCTTCACAAGCATCTCCTTTATTGCCTTCTTTTTGGTGCGGATTTTCTCACGCACAATAAGCTTTCCCTCATTGCTCACATTCATGAAAGGACAGATATTCAGCACATTTCCAACGAATCCCGCGGTCTTTGAGATACGGCCGCCCCTGATAAAAAATGTAAGGTCTGATGAGAAGAACCAGTGATTCACCTCAAGTCTGTGCTCCATGGTCCAATCAGCCAGTGTATCAATATCCATGCCGCTATCCCTAAGGTCAGCGAGCTTATCCATCAAAAGACCAAAGCCTGACGATGCTGCCAGCGAATCAATCACATATATCTTTCTGTCAGGGTATTCCTCCTTAAGAGCCTCCTTCGCAAGCCTTGCCGAGTTGACTGTACCTGATATACCTGAGCTTAGTGTACAGTGAAGCACATCATATCCCTCATCTAGAAACTTCCTGAAGTACTCCATGTACTCCTCCTGATTAATCTGCGAGGTCTTTGTCATGGCACCAGCTTCCATTGCCTTGTAGAAATCCGGCAGTGGCATGGACTGTCCTAAATCATCCATATACTCTTTACCATCAAGCTCATAGTGAAAGCATGCGTACTTAATATTTCTCTCGAGCATATGCTCCCTGGTAAGATCTGCTGTTGAACAGCAGCTAATCACATAATTTGACATATTATTTTCCTTTACCTTTTGACCTTTTATCATTATATGTAGTCAGATACATATGGTATCTCATGATATAAAATATCGTCAAGCTTTGCAACAGCATCATATGTAGTCTGTATTTTGCCCATCTGCAAAAGCTTCTCAGCACTCTTGTAGCCTAAAAGCAGTGTGGTAAACGTGCCAATAGACATGCTTAGGTGATACTGTGGATTTTTGTCGGTGAGAGCACAGTGCCCTTTCTCAAAATCAATGACGAATGTGCCATTGTTCCATGGCAGAAGCTCATCCTCTATCTCGAAGCTAAAGCAGCCGCCTGGACCATCAGGGTCACAGTTGTACTGTGAAATAAACTGCGCCACGTCGATGATTCTGCCCATGGCGTATGGTCTGATTGTCTCCTTTATATCACTGTCGTCGAGCTCAAAGGCAATAGGCTCGCTGTAATAGTTGTTGCCTCTGACCTCATCTATCATGGAATCATGCGCATGAATGTATTCCCACAGGCCAAGCTGCGCCTCACGGTTTAAGTAGATGAGCTCCTTGATGTGCATGACATCGGAGCTGATAAGATATACCATATAGCCGCACGGTTCATCATCCTCGTTGTAGTAGATGGCGACCATCGTATCATCCTCATCCCAGCGGAAGTACTCCTCCCAAGCCAGATTGTTTCTGTACAGACAGCCATGCGTCTTTGCGGCAAAGTGAGTATGAAGCTTCTTAAACTGCTCGTCATCCCACTGCACACGGCGCACATAGCCCGGCTCCTTAAGCTTTGTGGGAATCTGTCTGTCCTTTATCACATATGTCATCTTGTTTGAGATAATCTCCCAGCCAAGCCCTCTGTAAAGAGGTATGGAGTATGGGTACAAAAGAGCAAACGACTTGTTGCTGTCGCGCATTCTCGTAAGACTCTTTCTCATGAGCTTTTTCATGAGGCCATGACCGGTATACTCAGGATACGTGCAAACACTTGTGACAAAGCCCACCTCGTAGCGCTCGCCGTATATATTCATATCGAGCGGATATACCGCAAACTGAGCCACAAGCTCTTCTCTTTTGTCAATGATATTGAAGCAGCCGAGCACATCAGCTCTCTCAAGCACCGGAAACTTCGACTGCTTGATTTCGTCATCCTTCCAGCCTGTCTCGGCAAGGTCTGCCTCTGTCACCTGAAAAGCATAACGAAGCAGTGCATTGTACTCCTCCGCATCATCCTTTGTCAGTACTCTTATCTTAAATTCATCTGATTTAAAAGAATGCATAGTGTCCTTTCTCGCCTGTCTTTACTGTATACATCAGATCGTCCGCCTTTTTAATGAGCTCGGTAATCTGACTCTCACTGGTAACATTTCTCTCATATGAAATGCCGATGGAGCAGGTGATATTCTTCTCCTCATTAAACTCAACGTCATGGTTTAAATATTTCTTTATCTGGCTGCTGAAGCCATCCGCCTCTGCAATCCTCGCATAGATATCCTTTGCAATATTCTCAAGCTCGTATCTGGCGCATGACTCAATGACTATGATGAACTCATCACCGCCATATCTGCTCACAAAGCCTCTGTCCTTAGCTACTTCCCTGAACACAAAGGCCATCTCCTTAAGTATCAAATCTCCCACATCATGACCATACGTATCATTATAATGCTTGAAGTTGTCCAGGTCAATAAACATAAGCCCCACATCCATTCCACCGGATGTAACACTTATGCGCTTTTCAAGCTTTTCAATCTCCTGATACATACCTGCTCTGTTATAGATACCGGTAAGCATGTCAGTGACAGCTGCCTGCTTCAGCCTCTTGTTCATCTCATTGGCCTTCTCATTTGCCTCAATACGGGCAATGGAATACTCAAGCTCTCTGAATAACAGCTTGAAAATGCTCAGATCATCCTCATTGAGCATGTATCGCTCGATTGAGCCATGCCAGTTGTCCTTCATGCGCACATATGCTATGAGTACACTTGAAAGTGCATCATTCTTGATAAAAGGCACTGCGACAAATGAGCATACATCATCCACGCCGAAATACGAGATGACATTTTCATACTCGTAGAAGCCCTCTGCAATCTTTGATGTGGCAATGCCCTCCGGATAGTCTATCATGATATCACATATGCCCTTTATAACCTCATCTGTCATATCACAGCCCGTATCATTATAAAGCACCTGTGGCTCCTTCGCGTGCAGATCTATGATCAGCGCACAGTCAAGACTGAAATGATTGATGAAATTGCTCATGGCATTTTCAATCATGGTGTCCTTCTTCTGGTCATTGACATCGATAATGGTCTGCCATATGGAAATAAACTCCATCTGACGCTTTGAGCCCTGATAATCCTTTTCGAGCCCATGCTGCTTTACAAGCATATTAATCTGCCGCTCATTGATATGGCCATCACTCAGTGACTCTAGGTTGATATTTTTTAACATGTCAAGCGGAGCTGCCTCTGCTATTTCATGCATCCTTTTATTGTGTGCCTCTAAAAGTATTCTCTCATGCTCTATAAGCTCATTTTTGCCGAGCAGCTCAAACAGCTTCATCCTGCTTTCCCTGTATATCGAATATGCAAAAAATTCGTTTCCCTCCGCATTAACGAGATATCTCTCCGCATCCTCAAAACGTAAAAAGGCTTCTTCCTTTTCACCATCGTGCCACAAGAGCATGGCTGATGCAAAGGAGTAAAGGAACATCTCATCATCGCATCTGGAATAGTCATGGACTGCCTCAGTTCTTGTGGTGTCAATTACTCTGTAGATGACATAATTAAGAAACTGCTTGCAGCTGAGCAGATAGCGCTCACAGCTGAATCTGTCACCCGAAAATATAGATGCAAGCGCAAGAAGCGCATATACCTTACTCGTGTTGCACACTCTTAAGCTGTTTAGATGAAGCTTTATAATAGTCTTCATGGCAACTAAAAGTGCATGGACAGCCTCCTTATAATTGCCCTGCATGATATAGTTAAGAGACTTGTTATAATACACCTCAGCTATATCCTCCGGCATCTTCAGGTAATATAACATATTGATTGCAGCATTGTAATAATTGTCAACCAGCTCATTTTTACCCATGGCACTTAAATTGTAGCCTATAGACGTAAGCACTCTCGCAACATATATATTGCCGTGCCCCTTCATGAACTCGTATGTACGGATAACATATAAAAAGGCTATCTCATTGAGACCGCTTGTGCTGGCAAGCATAATAGTCTTCTGATATGCATCATACACAAGCTGCTCATTTCCTATCTCCTTCGCAAGCTCAAGCCCCTTCGTAAAATGCTTTAGTAATGATTCATCATAAAAGGACTGCTTCACCACATCCCGGCTATTGTCGTATGCGTAAATATATATATGTGCCAAATGATTCCTGTAGCCGTGCTTTATGAGCTTTTCTATAATTTCATCACTGACAGGTATATCCTGTACACAGAAGAATATATTGTACCAGCCTGACATCTTTATCATGACTGACAAAAGCTCTGCCTTAAATATCAGTGTGTCATCCTCTGCCAAAACTGCATAGTCATAGGCACTCTTTGCACTGTTTCCGGCCTTCTCAAGCTTGCCCTGATACATATAGCAGGTGCCCTTCATGAAATAATACAGCGAAAGATAATGCTCACTGTCATTTTCCGGTATCAGCGCCTTGTATTCATTCGTGAGCTCAATCGCTTTGGACATCTCTCCAAGTAAAACAGACGTCCTTGCATAGACCATATAAAAGCGGCGCAGGCTTTTCTCATCAATCCATGCATCCTCAAACTTAAGCTTATGCTCTATAATGCGGCAGCCTCTCCTTGCCTGCTCAAAATCCAGAAACTCCATGATATTTGATGCTTCCTGGATGCTCTGCTCAAAGTTCATAGTGATATACAGCTCATCATCATTTGTAGTTTTTACGTTATTTTTAAGCGGTCCGGCACTGCCTATATAGTATATGGCGCTCCTGTCCTCAAGCGACTCAACTATACGATCCCACACCTCAACAGTACTGTCAGTACCCTTGACTATGGCATTGACACCTAACACGATACCGATATTGGCGCATGGATTGTCAATCAGATACTTGATGGTCTCAATTGAACTCTTAGACGCCATCTGGAATCTGTTTATCACAATCATCAAAGGCTTCACCTCAGAAAGCTTCTTGAGCATGTCAGCTATGGCCATCGTCATGCGTCTCTGCTCATATGCCACCTCATTTAACAGCACTGTCTCCTCTCTGAAGCACTCACCTGTCTCATAATAGCTGTTTAACACCTGTCTGTGCAGATAGTACACACCGCACTCCTTCTGGAAATCATCAAAGCTTCCGCCTATAAAGCGCCTGTGCATATTGCATATGATGTCCAAAAATGGCTCATAAGCTCCGACCAGCGTATTGTAAGAGAACTCACTGTATGCAAAAAAGACGTTATCCTCATTGCTTTGATAACGTCTTATAACCTCAAGATTTTCAATCGAAAAATCATTGCTATAATTCGCCATTACGATATTTCGAGTCTCTTTTCCTATGCGATTGTAAATCTGCTCGATTACCCCGCTATAATACTTCTCTATCATCTAATTACCCCATCATGTTCCAAAGCCGACACAGTGTATATCAATCCTCCTGTAATCAGGCTTTTCCGAAATAATCCTAAAACCATAGTAGACCAAAACTCCTAAAAAGTCAATCTTTTGACTCAATAATGATAAATTTTCCTCTATGGATATCAATCAGTGCATGATCATCGACTATTTCATTGGATATACCAAGCGATGTAAACCTGTCAAAGGAATAATCAGTAACAGGATACTTAAAGCCTCTAAGGCTTACCTCATTGTCGTCTGTCACTGCTATAAGCGAGACAAACCTGCCATACTGGGCTGATTTTTCAATAGTTACCGGCTTATCCGCCATCCTTATACGGTTGTTTGTGTCGATAATGCTGATATCAGTTTTACTTTCCAATCCTATTCCCAAGAGTGAAATATTTCCAAGCACATGGTCTATTCTGCTTCCTGTTGCTCCAAGCATCACTATGCTTCGTGCACCCTCGCTTATGGCAAGTCTTATGGCATACTCTGTATCAGTATCATCCTTTATGGGATTGAGCCTGTGTATCTCGGTCTGTCCTTTTCTCTCAAAAAATTCTAAGGCCTTTGTCGTGGCTGAATCGAAATCACCTACAATTATATCAGGCGTGACACTGTTTTCGTACAGGAAATCCATTCCGCTGTCAGCCGCAATTATGGCATCTATTCCGTCAGTCTTTATCTCATTTAAGCCGAATTCCTTATCTATTTTTCCACCACATACAATCAAATACCTCATTTTATCCACCTTCTTATAAATAACATATCCACATTCGCTACAGCCCCGGAAGCATTTTTGTTTTAACCTGCATCTGTTACATCATGATATTCAGAAAACCCTTTACATTTTCTTCTATATCTCCGCTAAACACCGCACTTCCCGCAACAATGATATTGGCTCCTGCCGCAAGCAGTGTCTCAACATTCTCCAGATTGACACCACCGTCCACCTCTATATCAGCCTTATTTGCAGTTTTCTCAAGAAGCGCCTTTAGGTCGCGCACCTTGTCTACAGTGTACGGAATAAGCTTTTGTCCTCCAAAGCCCGGATTTACCGTCATGATAAGCACCATATCCACCTTAGGGAGCACATACTCTATAGCAGAAAGCGGAGTAGCCGGATTTAATGCTACACCTGCCAGTATGCCCTTTTCCTTTATTGCCTCGATTGTTCTGTCAAGATGCTTGCATGCCTCCGCATGGACTGTGATGATGTCAGCGCCTGCCGCCGCAAAATCATCTATGTATCTGACCGGCTCATCTATCATCAGATGCACATCAAACATGCGCTCTGTGCACTTTCTGATTGTCTTTATGACCGGCAGTCCTATTGATATGCTTGGAACGAAGCTGCCGTCCATAACATCTATATGCACATACTGTGCTCCGGCCTCGTCAAGCTGCTTAAGCTGCTCTCCAAGTATTGAATAATCCGCTGATAAAATTGATGGTGATAAGCAGTTCATGTTTTCCTCCGTTTGATTATGCTTTAGTTTTGATAATGCTTTAGTTTTGATTATATTTTAGTTAAAATGTATTATCTTAGTATACTTTTAATTAATATCTTTGTCTGTTCTTCAGCTCCTCATACAGAAGCTTATAGTTATCATACCGCACCTGCGATATTTTCCCTTCTAAAAGAGCCTCCTTCACACCGCAGTCCGGCTCATTTATATGACTGCAGCCCTGAAACCTGCAATACGGCTCATATTCTACAAACTCCGGATAACAGGTCCACAAATCCTCCTTTTCAAAGCCCGGCACATCCATCGAGCTAAAGCCCGGTGTATCCATGATATACGTGCCATCCTTTATCGGGATAATCTCAGAATGTCTGGTCGTATGCTTTCCGCGCTCTATTTTCTCACTTATATGTCCGGTCTCCATCTGCACATCATCCTGCAGACAGTTGATGATAGATGACTTGCCAACTCCCGAGGGACCTGCAACCGTGGTCGTCCTTCCCTCTAAAATGTGCTTTATCTCATCTATGCCCTCACCTGTTTTCGTGCTGGTAAAAAGCACTCTATAGCCAGCCGGCTCGTATATGCTTTTAAGCTCCTGCTGCTCTTTAGGTGTGATTAAGTCCTTTTTGTTGAAGCATATAGTAACCGGGACATGCTGGTACTCCATCATACACAAAAACCTATCAAGCAGGTTGAAATTGGGATCCGGCTTTGCGGATGCAAAAATAACCAGGGCCATGTCTATATTGGACACAGCCGGCCTGATAAGTTCGTTTTTCCGTGGCAGTATACGCTCGACATTGCCTATGTGCTTTTCATCATCGAGGACTGCTATATCGACGATATCGCCAACCAGCGGCTTTATCTTTTGTTTTCTGAAGGTGCCTTTTGCTTTGCACTCGTAGAGAGTGCCGCCTGTGGCAGTTTCTTTTGCTTCTTTGGTTTCTTCTACGTAGACGTAGTAGAAGCCGGCAATTCCTTTAATAATTTTTCCTGTCATGGTTTTCCTTGTGTGCTTTTGTATTTGCAGGAGTCACGCTTTCGGCGGGGATGCATGCCGCGCTTTGAGGTTGTGTGGGTGGCGGGGGCAGGCATATATTCCTCTTAAAAAATATGAAGCCAGCCCCGGGCTCTCCTACGGACAGGCTATGGCTTGCTCTGCCCTGTTCTTTCCCCGGTAGGTTTATGGCACCCCGGGGAAATTCATATTTTTTTCTCGGAACACATGCCTGCCCCGCTTCCTTAGTTCCTCTCCGCGAGTTCAGGTTTTCGTCCGCGGGTTGATGCGGTAGTGGGGTGCGGATAGCACCCACTTTGTGGGTGCTATCCGGTGGTTGCTATAGAGTGTGTATACAAATACTATTGCTATGTGGAAAACTTGACGTAGCTACGCTACTGCTCGTTTTCCTTGTACCCCACGCAATGGCAATATCTACCTCTTTTTAGCTATTCCGGTTTATAATAATTATTTAGCGTCTCTTATGCTTATGGCACGCTATACGTTACTGGATCAAGTGTGACAGTTGCAGGATTTCCTGCTTCATCTGTTTCCCCTGTCTGAACTGTCCAAGTAACCACAATACTTCCTGTAGCTTCTTTCATTGTTCCGGAAACTGTAAATGATGACGTATTTTCATATGAACCCTTATCGTATACAGTTCCACTTTTACCTACAAGCTTATACTCTGCTTTTACTACAGTTCCCTCTCCACTATAACTAATTCCTTTACTTACGTTAGTCGATATCTCCTGCTTACCCTTACTGAGTGTCAGTGTGATTGTGGTGCCTGCGGCTACGGTTTCGCCGGATTTGGTCTGGCTGATTACGCTGCCGGCGGGTACTGTGTCGCTGTACTGGGAGTCAGCATAGGTGTACTTGAGCCCTGCTCCTGCGAGGGCGCTTTCTGCATGTGACTGTGAGGCACCTACTACGTTTGGCACGGTGATTGGCTTCTGGCCCGGTGAGAGGGTGACTGTTACTGTTACTGTGCTGCCCTTTGCGGCCTGTTTCTTTGCTGATGGTGACTGTGCTGTTACTACATCTGCTGCTACACTGTCATTGTAATCTCCATACTCGAAGGTGACACTAAAGCCTGCTGACTCGAGTGTGCTCTTTGCCGAGCTCTTGGTCTTTCCGATTACACTTGGTATCTTGACCATCTCTGATGTATTATCACCTTTTCCTGCGATAACTACATTAATCTGTGAACCACGCTTTACTGTATCTCCTGCCTTGACATCCTGCTCAAGGATTGTGCCGTCCTTTTCATCTGACTGCTTTGTCTCAAATGCAAATACTATGAGGTCAAGCTTTAAGCGGTCTACTGCCTTCTGAGCATCCTCCACTGACATGCCTCTGATGTCAATCATCTGGCCCTCTGTCTCAGTCTGTGTCTCTGACTCTGATTCAGACTCGGTCTGTGTCTGTGACTCTGTCTGCTGTGACTCTGAGTTCTTTTTGCCGCCAAACTTAAACACTCCTGCCACTGAAAGTGCAAGATATATGATAACTATTACAATGATTACGGCTGTTACTATACCCATGATTGTGATTGCTTTATCCATCTTTGGATTTAAAAGCTTGCCGTCATCATCATCGTCATCGTCTTCTTCGTCATCATCGTCGTCTAAGAGTGACTCATCATATTCATCATCATCGTCTTCATCGTCAGCATACTCATCACCATTATCTGCATCGGTATCATCATCGTTTAAGTCCTCTGCGACACCTCTGCCCTCTTTTATCTTGTCAAGCTCCTCTGGGCTTATAACCTTGGTCTTGCCACCGTCAACGAGTGGTGCTATTGTAACGAAATCCTCATCAGGATGCGCAAGAGAGCGCCTTATGTCTGTGAGAAGCTCCTCAATAGTCTGGTATCTGCGGTCCGGTGTCTTTTGTGTACACTTTAAGATGATTTTCTCAAAGCTGATTGGCAGATCCGGTGCGTAGATGCTTGGCCTTGCAATCTCCTCCTGTAGGTGCTGCAGTGCAACTGCCACTGTGGTATCACCGTCAAACGGCACACGGCCTGTAACCATCTCAAACATTACGATTCCCAGTGAGTAAATATCACTTCTGCCATCGACGAAGCCGTTTCTTGCCTGCTCTGGAGATGCATAGTGTACTGAGCCCATCACATCTGAGCTTATTGTATTTGAAGATGTAGCCTTTGCAATTCCAAAGTCTGTCACCTTTACCTTGCCATCTGTAGAAATAATGATATTCTGCGGCTTGATATCACGGTGAATGATATTTTTATTGTGAGCGGCCTCTATGCCCCTTGCCACCTGGATTGCAATACTTGCAGACTCCTTGAATGACAGCTGGCCCTTTTTCTCGATATAAGTCTTAAGTGTGATGCCCTCGACATACTCCATGACAATGTAGTACAGACCATTCTCGCTGCCTACATCATAGATATTTACGATATTCGGATGCTCAAGTCCTGCTGCTGACTGTGCCTCAGCACGGAACTTGGTCACAAATGAACTATCCTCCGAAAACTCCTGCTTTAAAACCTTTATAGCTACAAAACGGCTCAGTATATGGTCTTTTGCCTTGTATACATCGGACATGCCGCCTGCGCCAACCTTGCTTAGGATCTCATATCGATCCGATAAAAAACTTCCTATCTCTAACATCTGTTATTACCTCGTCTTAAAATGGTTTAATAATCATTACAGTGATATTATCGCGGCCACCGTTTGCATTGGCCATGGCGACAAGCTGTGACGCTGCTGTCTCGATATTATCATTTTGCCTAATAGTATCGCATATTTCTTCATCTCTCACCATATTGGTAAGTCCGTCTGTACACAGAAGAATCCTGTCGTCCTCACATAGCTCGACCTCAAAGAAATCTGCCTCCACATGATCTGCTGCCCCGACAGCTCTCGTGATGATATTCTTGTCCGGATGAACTCTCGCCTCATCGGCATTTATCTCACCCATCCTGACCATCTCATCAACCAGTGAATGATCCCTGGTAATTTGTCTGATCTGCTCTGTGCCACCTACAATATAAAGCCTGCTGTCACCTATATTGGCCACAAAAAGCTTGTTTCCTATAATAGTTCCTATGACTAAGGTGGTACCCATTCCACGCTTAGCTTCATCCTCACGAGACTCAGCCACCAAAAGCTCATTTGCCTTGTTGATAGCCTCTTTGATGATGGATACCGGTTCATCCCCGGCATTTCTCGACACCGATGCAACCACACGCTCTATAGTGTATCTGGAAGCATAGTCACCGGCTTTGTGTCCTCCCATTCCATCTGCTACGATGAAAAGATTCGGAAGATTTCCTACTGCAGTGTCAGACGAGAAATAAAAATCCTGATTCATCTCACGAATAGCACCTGCATCCGTAATGGAAAACGTCTTCATCTAGTTTATTCCTCTCTCTTTATCTATATGCTTCTTGCGAAGCTGTCCACAGGCACCGTCTATATCTCTGCCCATTTCCCTTCTAATAGTAACATTAATTCCGTTTTTTTCAAGCCTATTTTTAAAAGCCTCTATAACACCCTTGTTGGACTGCACGTAGTCGCGCTCCTTTATCGGGTTTACCGGAATCAGATTTATATGGCAGTTCATGCCATGTACGAGTGCCGAAAGCTCTGCTGCATCCTCGGCTGTATCGTTCACTCCGCCTACCAGGCTATACTCAAAGGTGACTCTGCGGCCGGTCTGTGCAAAATAATATTTGCATGCATCGACCACATCATGTATATCATAGCTGTTTGCAACCGGCATGAGAGCTTTTCTCTTTTCCTGGTTGGAGGCATGCAGTGAAAGCGCCAGCGTGATAGAAAGCTTTTCATCTGCAAGCTGTCTCATGCGCGGTACGAGACCACATGTGGAAACTGTCAGATTGCGCTGGCTGATATTGATTCCGTTTTCATCAGTGAGAAGCTCTATAAAGCGCAGCAGATTGTCGTAATTGTCAAGCGGCTCACCTGTGCCCATGACAACCACATTTGAGATGCGCTCTCCGATGTCCTTGCCTATCTGATAAATCTGGTCAATCATCTCAGACGGCCTAAGCCCCCTGACGAGACCGTCAAGAGTGGATGCACAGAATCTGCACCACATCCTGCAGCCAACCTGCGAAGATATGCATACAGAGTTTCCATGCTTGTACTTCATAAGTACACTTTCTATGACGTTGCCATCATCGAGTGCAAAGAGATATTTTCTCGTGCCGTCGAGCTTTGACACCTGCACCTCCTCTTTTTTTAGCGAGATGAGTATTGCATTGTCCTTTAATACCTGTATGAACTTTTTTGAAATATTGGTCATCTCATCAAAGCTGTCCACATGCTTCACATGAATCCACTCATATATCTGCTTCGCACGGAATTTCTTCTCTCCGAGCGATATGATAAACTCTGTGAGCTCGTCCATATTCATTGATTTGATGTCAGTTAGTTGTTCTTTTATCTGTTCCATATCATTTTTATTAAGTCTGCATTTAACTATTGTTTTATAAATGTTTTTTCTTATTTGTTTTGCTTATTGTTTATTACTTCACTAATTATATCCTGAAATCTGGTTTCGTAATTAAAATTCATCATTTAAATCTGCATAAACAAATTCTTCTAATTCAAACCAATTTATATTTATTAATTCATGATTTATTTTAATATCATAATTTGCTTTTTATGAATCTTGCAATAAAGAATCCGTCACTTCCATGCTCACCGGGCAGTATCTGTTTCATTCCGGTGCCCTCAGCAAAGCTCTTATCCAGCTCAAACTCCGGATGCTTTTCAATAAACCACCTCACATTGTCCTCATTCTCAGCCTCATCTATCGTACATGTACTGTACACGAGCACTCCGTTTGGCTTCACGTATGTATGCACGGTATCAAGTATCTGTCTTTGAAGAGCGGCAAGCTCATCTACAGACTCAGGTGTCATCTTGTAGCGGATGTCCTTCTTTCTGCCGAGCACTCCAAGCCCTGAGCACGGCAGATCACAAATGAGTATATCTGCCTTTCCCGCCGAATCAGCATCAAATACTGTGGCATCCCACACCTCTGCCGACATATTGTTAAGACCATGCCTGTCTATATTTTCCTCAATCATATCGACCTTGTTATCGGTCAGGTCACGTGCGAGCACATGGCCGCTTCCCTGTAAAAGCTCAGCTATATGGGTGCTCTTGCCCCCCGGTGCTGCGCATACATCTATCACATAGTCGCCCTTCTTTGGAGCAGCCGTCTGTGCGACAAGCATTGAACTTATATCCTGCACATAGAAAAGCCCATCTCTAAAGCTCTGTAAGCCATTTAAATAATCAAATCCAGATATAACAAATGCATAATTAAGTTCATCAATCGCTGTGACCGTCACACCCTCTGCCTCAAGCGTCGCGCGAAGCTCATCCGGAGTACACCTGGTCAGGTTTGTCCTGATGCTTATTGTACTCTTATTGTGAAAAGCCTTGAAAATCTCCTCTGCCTTCTTCTCTCCGTATGCCGCAACAAATCTGTCCACTATCCACTGTGGCATGGAGTATCGGATGCTTAATGTATCAAACTGTACTGAATCTATATTTCTTGCAATATTTCTGAGTACACCGTTTACAAAGCCCGAAAGTTGTGCAAACTTATGCCTCTTTGCAAGCTTCACCGCCTCATTGCATACAGCTGAATCCGGCACCGCGTCCATGTACTTTATCTGGTAGACGCTCATGCGAAGAAGGTTTCTGATGAAGGGCTTCATCTTCCTTACCTTTGTCTTTGAAAAAGAGTCTATGATGTAGTCGAGCTGCAGCATATACTCGATAGTGCCGTCAACAAGCCTCGTCATAAAGGCTCTGTCCTGCTTTGACAGATACTGATACTTGTCAAGCACACTACGAAGCACGATATGTGAAAATGATCCACGCTCATTAATCTCAATAAGCATCTCAAGGGCAAGCTCACGCGTATCTACAGAGTGCTCATTATGCGCTGCCACATTTGATTTTGCCGGTCTGCCCGGTATATTATTTTTGTTTATTTGGCTATTTTTATTATTATGATTATTTTTACTATGATTATTTATCATGATGATGTTTCCGAATAGTTACATATACATTTAATTTTCTAACTAATATATCCAATTTGAACTGCCACCCTGTAAAATCACAGGCAAACAGCAGCTAAAACAATATCAGTCGTCCCGTCTGCGTCCGTTTGTGATAAGTATTATACGAAGGAGCTGTAAAATAGCAGCCGCCGCACTGGCTACATAGGTAAGTGCCGCTGACTTGAGCACCCTTCTTGTGTACCTAAGCTCGTCATCTGCAAGTATGCCCTGTGTACGAAGCATGACAAGCGCACGTCTTGAAGCATCAAACTCTACCGGCAATGTCACGAGCTGGAAAAGCACTGCTGCCGAAAACAGCAATATGCCTATATCAATAATAAGCCCTGACGAGCGTGTGTTAAATAATAAGCCGATAAGTATGACCGGCCATGCAAGCATTGAGCCAAAATTAGCTATAGGCACAAGTGCACTCCTGATTGAAAGAGGTGCATAGCTTTTTGCATGCTGTATAGCGTGTCCACACTCATGGGCTGCTACGCCAAGTGCTGCGACCGATGTGGCATTGTACACAGGATCAGATAAATTCACTGTTTTGGTGCGCGGATCGTAGTGGTCCGTCAGACTACCTGACACATGACGCACCTGCACATCATATATGCCTGCCGCCTGAAGCACTCTCTGAGCCACCTGCGCACCATTCATGCCTGACATGCTTCTTAGCTGTGAGTATTTATTAAATGTACCTTTAACTCTTGCCGATGCAATCATACATATCACTGCACCTATCACAACGAGTATATATGTCGGATCCCAGTAATAATATCCCATGTATCATCTCTGCTACTAAAAACATATACAAATGTGTATATGCTAGATGATTCGCTACAATCTCACGATTTGTAGTTACTGCTTCAATGTGTATGCTTTGGCGATTATAAACAATACGCTACTCACAAGTTCTTGTACACTCCACAGTCGTAAATTCCCGACTAAGCCATCGGTACATACCTATAAATTCTTTAAATTGATTAGATATAGGTTTTCATCTAAATAGCTTTTCCTTTCTTAATATTTTATGTTTCGCTACTTGGTTTTCGTAGGCTTCTACCATTGTCTAAACGCTACCATCAAGGTTCTATCCTATAATTAGCAAGACTGTTTCAACTTGCACTGGCTACTTCTCAACGTTTCCGACTGCTTTGACGTTAGCACAAACGAATACTCTGGATTTTGAGTATCTTTGAGAACATTGACTCACATTTAATTATGTTTTTAGTTACTTATAATGAATAACTATAACGTGAAAAATGAGCCCTCTTCCACATGACAGCCTCTCAAAAATGAACCTGTATCCATGCGCTTCTTGCCCTGGAGCTGTACCTCTACTAAAGATAATGCTCCTTTTCCTGTCTGTACATACATATCATTTTTTCCGATATGATAAATACAGCCCGGCTCATAATCATCGCTGCCGTCAATCACCTTTGCACTCCACACCTTAAATGTCTTACCGTTTAAGTGGGTGTATGCGCTCGGCCATGGATTAAGCCCCCTTATAAGCCTCTCAATCTCAACAGCCGGCTTTGTCCAGTCGATAAAGCCAAGCTCCTTACTGATCATTGATGTATGTGTAGCCTCCTCGCTGTTTTGAGGAGTATACTCTGCAGTGCCATCCTCTATCATCTTCATGGTCTCCACACACAGCCTTGCTCCCTCTGCTGAGAGCTTATCAAACAGGCTGCCGCCGGTCTCATCAGGTGCAAGTCTGACTGTACTCTTTGCAATCATATCGCCGGTATCGACACCCTCATCCATCCTCATGGTAGTGACACCTGTAAACTCGTCACCGTTAATCACAGCCCACTGGATAGGAGCCGCACCTCTGTACTTTGGCAAAAGTGAAGCATGCACATTGATACAGCCGTATCGAGGCATATCAAGAATACTCTTTGACAGAATCTGTCCAAAAGCAACCACAATTATTATATCTGCATTAAACTTTCTGAGATACTCTATATTAGCAGTCTCTCTTATTTTAACCGGCTGGAATACCTCAATACCGTGCGAAAGCGCACACTCCTTGACCGGTGTATACTGCATTGTCTTGCCGCGGCCCTTTGGCTTGTCGGGCTGTGTGACAACCAGTGCCACCTCGTGCCCTGCCTCTATAATTGCCTCAAGCGTTCCCACCGAAAAGTCCGGTGTTCCCATGAAAATTACTCTCATCTTACTGCCTCCCAGATATTTTCCAAGCTCAGATAACAAATGTCATCCTAATGATTACTCCTGTGTATCCTCATATGTCACATCGTGAAGTGCGCCCTCAACCTTCTCCACATAGAGATGTCCGTCGAGATGGTCAAGCTCGTGGCAGATACATCTGGCCAAAAGCTCTTCTCCCTCTATCTCATACTCATTCATATCCTCGCCCATGAAACGAGCCTTTACATAATTCGGGCGGGTCACCTGTCCGGCCTTTCCCGGTACTGAAAGACAGCCCTCATCGCCGGTCTGCTCTCCGTCAGACTCGATAATTTCAGGATTAATCATCACGATTGGACCCTCGCCCACATCGATAACAACGATCCTCTTTAATATGCCAACCTGTGGTGCGGCAAGTCCTACACCATTAGCCTCATACATAGTCTCAAGCATATCATCAATAAGTGTTACTATCTTTGGAGTCACCTCCGTAACCTCTCTGCAGACCTTGCCAAGTACAGGGTCTCCCTCCACTCTAATAGTTCTAAGTGCCATAATTGCCTCCTTCTATATCTATCAAAATCCACTCATCGGATTGAAATCAAATGAGATATTAGCATGTTTCATTGCCGTATCAGCTTTCACAGCCTGCTCTATGCCATCCTTTATGGAAATGAGCGCCGCATAGTCAGATGTCTTCATGTAAATCACCTTGCGGTATATGTCATTTACCTTGGCGATGGTCGCATCCGCAGGACCGATGAGCTGAATCAGATGCCTATCATCCGGGCTTTGATTTTCATCTGTATGCGATATCATCTGCGCTGCTATATCGTACACTCTCTGCGCCATGCTGCCACACTCACTCTCATCAGGTGATGTAACATGGACTAAAAGCATATTCCATACAGGCGGATAGTTCATAAGCCTCCTGTACTCTATCTCCTTATCATAAAAAGCCTCATAATCCTGCTCTTTTGCAGTCCGGATGGCATAGTGGTCAGGGTCGTAGGTCTGGATAACCACATTGCCGGGCAGCTTTCCTCTGCCGGCGCGCCCTGCCGCCTGGGTCAGCAGCGCAAATGTGCGCTCCGCCGCATGAAAATCATTCACATGCAGTGACATATCCGCCGCCAGCACACCAACCAGCGTGACATTTGAAAAATCATGCCCCTTTACAATCATCTGCGTACCGATAAGTATATCGGCCTCATGATTGGAAAATGCCTGCAGAATCTTCTCATACGCATCCTTCGCCCTCGTGGTGTCATAATCCATGCGCAGTATACGCGCCTGTGGAAAACGCTTTGCCACCATCGCTTCTATCTTCTGTGTGCCGGCCTTAAAGCCGCTAATGTACTTCGAGCCACAGCTCGGACACACCTTAGGCACCGGCTGTCTGTAGCCGCAGTAGTGACAGACCATCACTCCGCCGCTATGCTCACTGAGTGATACATCGCAATGAGGACATTTTACCACAAAACCGCACGCTCTGCACGACATAAATGCCGATTTGCCCCTTCTATTTAAAAAAAGCATGGTCTGCTGGCCATTTAGAAGCCGCTCCTCCATAAGCTCCTGAAGCCTGGTGGAAAGAATCGAGCGGTTTCCCTCACGAAGCTCCTGCCTCAAATCGACAACCTCACACTTTGGAAGAGGTCTGTCGTCCACACGCTTATCCAGCTCCAAAAGCCTGTAAACGCCTGTCTTTGCCTTGTAATAGCTATCCACCGACGGTGTTGCAGAGCCAAGTACCACAATGGCATCGGACATGCGCGCGTACTCTATCGCCACCTCCCTGGCATGATAGCGCGGCACCGACTCGCTCTTGTATGAATTCTCGTGCTCTTCATCTATTATGATAAGTCCTAAATTTGAAAAAGGTGTGAACAACGCCGACCGCGGGCCAATCATGATGTCAATATCACCATTCTTAGCTCTCTCAAACTGGTCATAACGCTCACCATTTGAAAGTCTTGAATTGATTATCGAAACCCTGTTCCCAAATCTGGCAAAAAAACGCATCACGGTCTGGTAAGTGAGGGCAATCTCGGGAATCAGCACAATCGCCTGACGCCCGGACTGTATACAGTGTGCGATAAGCTCCATGTACACCTCTGTCTTGCCGCTTCCGGTGACACCCTTAATCAGATAAGTATTTCTAAGACCGGCGGCAATGTCGCCTTCTATCGCATCAACCACACTCTGCTGCGCAGCATTCAGTACCTTATCATAGGTGTCCACACTCATATGCTCCACAGGATTTCTGTAGCCGCTCTGTGTGATGACCTCGATAAAGCCGCTCTGCTCAAGCGCTCTTATAGTGGCAGCCGACACCGACAGCTTGCCTGTCACAAAGGAATACTCAAGACGCGCCCCCTCATCAGCATCAATCAGCGCACGAAAAAGCCTGGCCTTTGCCTTTTGTTTTTTTGCCTCGCAAAGCGCAAGCTGCGCCCTTGCCTTTACCTTGTCTATTTTCAGTGCAATACTGCGGCTCACCTGCTCCTTAGCCTGCTTCTTTACAGGTATAACAGTCTTAAGCGCCTGATTCATGGTAGAGCCGTAATTGCGCCGTATCCATGCCGCAAGTGCGATGAGCTTTGCCTCCACAGCCACAGAGTCTGCCTTTATCCCGATAAGAGGCTTTGTCCTTGCCGGGTCGTACTCAGGCTTATCCGTGACCTCAATCACATAGCCTGTGATAGTGCGGCTGCCAAATGGAATATCCACGCACACACCCGGACGGATGTCGCATAAAAGCTCATCTGGGATGCTGTACTGAAATGTCTTATCCAGTTTTTCGTGGGATATATCCACAATCACGTTGGCATACATAACTGATACTATTTAACTCCTTCGTATTTCTCCTCACAGTACTTGCAGCGGTAGATTTCGTTTTTCTCATCGGAAAGTACGAAAATCTGGTCAAGCTCCTGCTCAATTGAAGTGATGCATCTTGGGTTTTTGCACTTGATGACATTTTTCACCTGATGAGGCAGCTTAAGCTCCATCTTGTCCACAATCTTGTCACCCTTTATCACATTTACAGTGATATTGTGGTCGATAAATCCAAGGATATCGAGGTCTAACGACTCTATCGGACACTCTACCTTGATGATATCCTTCTTGCCCATCTTGCTGCTCTTTGCATTCTTTATGATTGCAACTGTGCAGTCGAGCTTGTCAAGCTTTAAATCCCTGTAAATCTGAAGACTCATACCTGCCTTGATATGATCGAGCACAAAGCCCTCATGTATTCCACTAATATTCAGCATATTATCCTCCTTTAGTCCTCAGCCAGTCCAAGCAATGTCAGAATAAGCGCCATACGCACGTAAACCGCATACTGTGCCTGCCTGAAATAGCATGCTCTCGGGTCATCATCCACATCAACAGAAATCTCATTCACACGTGGGAGCGGATGAAGTACAATCATATCATCCTTTGCAAGCTCCATCTTCTCCTTTGTCAGAATGTAGAAATCCTTCAGACGCACATAGTCCTCCTCATTGAAGAAACGCTCCTTCTGGACACGTGTCATGTAGAGCACATCAAGCTCTCCCATGGCATCCTCGAGCTTTTCTACCTCCTTGAACTCGATATTGTTGGCACGAAGCACATCATCGCGCACATAGTCAGGCACCTTAAGCTCCTCAGGCGAGATAAGCACAACCTTCACATTGTCATATCTGATAAGTGCATTGATCAGTGAATGCACTGTACGTCCAAACTTTAAATCTCCGCAAAAGCCGATTGTGATATTATTCAATCTGCCCTTGATGGAACGGATTGTAAGGAGATCAGCAAGTGTCTGGGTAGGATGCTGATGACCTCCATCGCCTGCATTGATTACAGGAATACGCGATTTCTCTGAAGCCACAAGCGGTGCACCCTCCTTAGGATGACGCATGGCACAGATATCCGCATAGCAGGAAATAACCCTGATAGTATCTGAAACACTCTCGCCCTTTGACGCAGATGACGAATCAGCACTGTGGAAACCTAACACCGAGCCTCCCAAATTAAGCATGGCAGCCTCAAAGCTAAGCCTGGTTCTCGTGCTTGGCTCATAAAAACAGGTTGCAAGCTTCTTTCCATCGCACTTGTGTGCATATTTCTCAGGATGAGCCTCTATATCATTTGCAAGATCCAGAAGCTTGTCCAACTCTTCTACAGAAAAATCCAACGGACTCATTAAGTGACGCATAATTTGCCTCCATTCTTTTTCGCGTAACAATTTTTATTACATTTTTTCTATCATATAATAACTTGGCGCAATATTCAAGTTGGCTTTTACACTTTTTTGTTGTAGAATATATGACAGAATATAACTGTTCTGAACGTTTAGCAATTGTATTGAAGTTTTCATACAATTACGACAATTTCAACATCAAAAAGGAGAATAATATGTCTGTAAATGAATCACAAATCAAAAACACCACAGCCGGCGCAATCGATGATGACGATGCTGTAATCTTTAAGGAGAGAAAAAGACTGCTGTTTCTCGGTCTGCCGTGGACTTTCACAAAATATACCGTCACACCGTCCTTTATCACTGTAGAGTCCGGACTCTTAAGCACCACAGAGGATGACTGCTACATGTATAAGGTAGCTGATGTAAAGCTCACCACATCACTGATGGAGCGCATTTTTAAGCTCGGCACCATAGTCTGCTACACAGGCGACGTCACAAACCCTGAGCTTAAGCTCGTTCACGTAAAGCACTCACGCGAGATAAAGAGCTATCTGCTCAAGCAGTCTGAGGCCGCAAGACTTAAAAGACGCACCTTAAACACTGTGGATATCGGTGCGCACGGAGCAGACATGGCAGATTTGGATCATGATGGTATTCCGGATTCTATGGAATAATACAGCCGTTGCTGCGCAGCTGATTTTGCTCATATATGTGTGGATCTGAATAGTTGCTTATGTCCATAAATAAAAAATGCGGTCGCATGACCGCATTTTATTTTCAGGTAACTATTCAGAATAATTCACAGATTAATATACCCGTCCATCGTTCTTCAAATAACCAGCCCAATAACTTGCATGAATTTCCATCTGTAACATCAGAAAAGTTTGACATCTAGCAGCAGAACATCTGCCAGCAAAGGAATGTGGCCAGCAGGCTGCAGCACTCGCTGCCCCTGCCACTAGGGCGTCCGTATATGTCTCCCATATCCGAATACCACGAGCCACCATTTTCAATTATCTGCATAAACTGGCGGTACTGCATGTTGTTTGGCTCAAGCGACACTGCTCGCTGTATGTGTTCTATGGCTGTCGCTGTGTTGCCGAGCTTTTGGTTTGCGATAGCACTGTAGTAGTACCACCTTCCGCGTCTCTCAGCAAAAGGTACCTCCTCAAGCACCTTTAGTGCCTCATTGTAGTAGCCGTTGCTGATGAAATTGCCTGCTGCACGCACCTTTGGATTGTCATCCTGTGCACTGCTGCCTGCATTATTGTAGGTATAGCGGCCATAGAAACCACCAAACGGTCCACCTGCTCCAAATGGATCACCTGCTCCCGGTCCACTACCATATGCTCCACCATAGGAGCTGCCGCCGTATGAGCTGCTGCTTCCTGCACCACCATATCCACCGGCTCCGGCAGCACCGGACTGCTTTTCCTTCATTATCTGGTCATATGCCTGCTGCACCTGCTTAAACTTCTCCTCAGCCTGATCCTTGTTAGGATTGTTGATATTGGCATCAGGATGATATTTTCTGCTTAAGCTCCTGTAGGCCTTTTTTATTTCATCGTCACTTGCACTGCGGCTGACACCGAGCACCTGATATGGATCTATCATTTATGTTTCTTCCTTTTCTTCATCTGAATATACTCATACTTGCTCCACACACCGGAGTATAGAACATTTCTGATTATATCCGCATGTAAGAGAATTGGCAACCTCTCAAATATTTTTGCTGCCTCTGAAAGCATAGATGTCATCATAAGCCGACAGGATTTGTCAAATTTTTCCTGATCATTATTGCAGCAATGCATGAGCTGTATAAGTGGATTATATGACTTTTTTTTCACATCATCCCCAATATCCTCATACGCATCCATTATATAAATAAATTTACCCATATAGCAGCCAAATTCCTTCAGATCCTTCTGCCACTCATCCTGCTTCCACGCAAAAAGTATGCCGAGCATCTCTCCTGTCAGCCCCGCAACTGCATCAATATTGGTATCATTGCTCTTCTCGCACTCTGCAAGCCTTGCAATGTAATCCTCTATCGCCTTAGCCTGTATCGGATAGCCTTTTTTTGCCTTCTCAAAGTCCTTTTTCAGCATCTCTGCGTATGTCTTCTTCGTCAGGCTCTTGTCATCCTTCCAGTCATCTATCAGATTGTAGTATGCAAGCAGTATGTTCATAGCTGCAGCATACTCTGTAATCTCATTGGTGCGAAGTGTACGCTTCTTCGTAGGGTGCACGCTGCATACAAATCCATCCCGCGTCACACTATCCGGCTCATACAAGCCTGTCAGAAGCACTATGAGAAAAGTCATGTCATAGTTTAGTGCCATCTGTGCACGCCTGCCATACTGCGACTTCATTGTCTGGCACAGCCCGCAATAATAGCTTTGATATATTTTTTTATTTTCCTCGGACAAGGTGTCCTTATTGACAGTTATATATCCAAACATTTCTCTTCTCCATGCTCTTATGTACAGGTATATATATTGACATACCAGTACATCGAAAAATAAGTTTCTGGCTATATGACGCAGAATGAATTTTCATCTGCAAGGCGGAGGAATGAGGCGTAGCGGTGGCTACGTCGATTGACTACAACGCCGCAGATGGGAAATCAGGCAAGTCATATGGCTGGTTACTTATTATTCGATGTACTAGCTGCGTCTCACGAACTGCTCCCGGCACTTCGGACAGGTAATACAGATCTTGCCATGTCCTCTTGGCACCCTGACATCCTGCTTGCACATAGGGCACTTGAAGAACTTGTACTGCTTTCTCTGTGCAAAGCGCTTTTTCCTGCGCTCTGCCTTTACGGTCCACTCATACCTGGCATTTAAAAACTTCTGATTCTCTGCATAGCGCTTGTTTACATTCCTCGAAAATACACGAAAATACATATGTATCATCAGTCCTATAGCCAGTATATCAAGTATCGCCGACCTTGTAAATATTGAAACCAAAAGTAATATCATTACTACCCATGACTCAGCCCTTGCAAGCTCGTCCATCCCGTTTCTTCCATTCATAAATCTGATAAATTTTTCTCTCATATTACCGCCTCGCCCTATATTTTCATTATAGCCAAATTCTTACCTCATACAGTGTCCACGCTATGAATTTGAGGTTTTAAATCGTTCTTTACATTTATTAAGATAATATTGAAGATAAAAACCGTCAATAGACCTATCGTCTTTTAAGAAACATTTTATATTTCGTTTATTAAAGTTGGTAAAAAGGCTTGATTTTTGGAAAAATGCTTGGTATATTAAATAAATATGCAGGACAGGTGATCGCGGCTGCAGGTGTCGAAAGACCGCAGGTGAGGAAAGTCCGGGCTTCATAGGGCAGGATGCCGGTTAACGGCCGGTGGAGGAAACTCTAAGGACAGTGCAACAGAAATATACCGCCACTTTTGTGGTAAGGGTGGAATGGCAGTGTAAGAGACTACCGCCTCACTGGTAACAGGGAGGGCACATGTAAACCCCATCCGAAGCAAGACCGAAACAAAGCTTTGACGTGGCCCGCCAGCTTTAGGTAGGTTGCTTGAGGCGTCTGGCAACAGGCGTCCTAGATAGATGATCACTCAACGACATAACCCGGCTTATCGTCCTGCGTATTTTAATAATCTAAAGCCTATTGGCGTTTCGTAAAGTAACTTATTAGTAACGTGCGCCGCAAGGTGCACCATTAAAAATGCAACTGAGATATCTCAGTTGCATTTTGTTATTTCCCGGTAACTATCATTTGCTGTTGTATATGATGCAGTCTACCGGTAACTATCATTTGCTGTTGTATATGATGCAGTCTACCGGTAATTATTATTTGCTGTTGTATGTAATAAAGTCTACCGTCATCTCTATCTGCTCCTCGAAAGCCACATCAGGTGTACCGTCTCCCTTTTGCAGACCATAGCTTCCAAAATAAGAATGGCACCCGCCATCAATGACATACTCATATGTATCCTCCGGCAGGTTTGAGCGGTATTTGCGGTATTTGTCCATATCAAGCACACCATCCTCTGAACCGTACACGCTAAAAACCCTCAGATCTGAATCCGACAGGTCAGCGGTAGAATATGCTGCAAAAAGATATAGTCCGTCAAACTCATCAACATGCTTTGACACATATTCTGCAGCCATGGCTCCGCCTAAGGAGTGGCCTCCCATGTACCATTCCTGTATGGATGGGTATATTTCCTTGTATTTTTCAATGATACCGTCTGCTGCATTCTGGTCCAATACTGCGAGGTTGCCCGGCATATGTACAAGTATGCACACGAAATTATTCTTTGCAAGCTCATGCATCAGCGGCGCATACGCCGTATACTGTACCCTGCCTCCCGGATAAAAAATCAATGCCTTTGTGGCTTTTTCCTTATCCTGCGGTGCAAAGGTTATCGTATAATTCTTAAGCTTTAAGTCGTATTGGGTGGCCTGTATACGCTTGTCCTTCTTTTCAATGGTAACCGCAACCTCTCTGTCTGAATCGATTGCAGCCTCCGCAATTGAATCTGCGCGATAATAATTTCCCACATAACAATTTACGGCAATACCGCCAATTGCCATGACTGCAATTGCCACAAGCAGTATTCTATACACAGCCGGAATGCGGGATTTTTTAGTTTTAAACATTAAAGCAGCTTCCTCCTACAAACTCACGAAGCAGTGAATTGTTTGGTATGCCGTCAGCCGGCATCGGAAGAAAGTAGTCTAAGAGCTTAAGCAGCCTCTTTGCCTCGAGATACTCCGGACAGTCTCTTTCTATGCCAAAAAGCAACGGCTCCGCATACACCTTGAGTACCGCAAGCTCATACACAAGTGCAGAGTTGAACATCACATCCGCCTGTTCCTGGAAAGGAAAGATATTCTCCCTTTCACCCTTTCTGACAGACGGCCACATAGCGATGGTCTCCATAGCATTTGTACCTCGTGTACGCGCATCACGCACAATCCGGCGTATAAGTCTTTCATCTGTGGTGGAAAGAGGATTGTGCTCGTCAATATTGAGCTGTGTAAGCGCTGAGATATAGATTTTGAACTTGTGCTCAGGCGGGATAAGCTGTGAAAGCCTGTCATTTAGTCCGTGGATTCCTTCTATGACAAGTATATCATCAGCTCCCAGCGTCAGCTTTCTTCCGCGGTACTCTCTCTTTCCTGTCTTGAAATTGAATGAAGGCATATCAACAGCCTCTCCTTTAAGAAGCCTGTTCATATCCTCATTGAACAGCTTCACATCAATAGATTCAAGGCACTCAAAATCAAAGCTTCCGTCCGGATGCTTCGGGCAAAGCTCCCTGTCCACATAGTAGTCATCCAGACTTAACGGATGTGGCTTTCTGCCCTTTGCGATAAGCTGGATTGACAGTCTATTGGCAAACGATGTCTTGCCTGATGATGAAGGACCTGCTATCATAACAAATTTCTTTTTGTCATCCGAAGCAATCTGCGCTGCAAGATTTCCTATCTTCTGCTCCATCAGTGCCTCCTGAAGCAGCATGATTTCCTGTCCCCTGCCTGCTGCAATCGCATCATTCAGTGAGCCTATCGTGCCTATTCCAAGCATCTTGCTCCATTCCCTGGAATCATCCAGCGTGTGAAACAGCTTATTTGATGTCACAAGCGGCTCAACACTCCTGCTGTGAGCACCCGGAAAAAGAAGCACGAAGCCACTCTCATACGGCACTATATCAAAGTATTTGAGCATGCCTGTCGAGGGTGCCATAAATCCGTAGAAATAATCCACCACACCATCCAGCTCATAGAGATTGACTCTGGAGCTTCTCCTGTAGTGCAATAGCCTCTCCTTATCATGCAGCCCTTTTTCCTTGAAAAGCTGCTCCGCATACTGTGTTTTTGCACTGTGCTTGGTAATCGTGAGGTCTTTTTCCACAAATGTGTACATGCTGCATACTATCCTGTCGATATCATGCTCTGTCACGCTTTTCTCACTGTTTTCTCTGCTGCCTTGGTCTGTATCTTCATTATATTTTTCCTGTTGGCTGTCCGCACACTCCACTGCTTTCTCAAGCTGACAATAATAGCCTTCTCCGAGCGAATGCATCACATGAAGCTGTGTCATGCTGCCATATACATCGTATATAGCCCTCTGCAAAAGCAGCACAACACTTCTTCTGTATGTACGCCTGCCATCCCTGTCAGCTGTCGTCACAAAGCTAAGCTCACAGTCACTTTTTATTTTCTTATTCAGTTCACGAAGCCTGCCGTTTACAATTCCAAGGATTATGTCATCCTCATAATAATCCTTGAATCTGTCCGCTACGGCTTCTAAAGTATCACTTTCTGATGCTGTCACTGCCATGACCTGTCCATCCGGCAATGTCACCTTCACACTATATTCCTGCATTTCTTATTGCCCCCATAGTCGAATATGCTGCCTCATTGTATGCCATCATCTCGTTTATCTGCTCGATTCTGTCCATGATGGAATCACTCATCTCCTGTGTCCTTAGCTGCTGCATGATGGCAGCCAGCTTGTGGTGTTCCCTAACAAGGAACTTACGAAGCACCGGATTACCGTTTTTGATAAGTACCGGTCCGTACAAATCGCATACAGTAACCGTCGTCTCGTCCATATTGTCCCATGCGGAATTGTCCGCACACGGCACACATCTGAACATCGGATAGTATTTTCCGTCCTCCAAAATCATATCCTCATCAACTATCTTATAGCCTGTGTTCCTTACATATTCACGGACTTTGCTCACTTCCGACTGTGGCTGCAGAATCAGCTCCTTTGCCGACCTGCACACTGTCTCCCCTGCGGTTAAAATGTGAATAACAAGCTCTCCTCCCATTCCTGCTATGACAATAGAGTCAACCTCTCCGTCGTGTATCGCTTCAAGCCCATTGGAAAGCCTTGTGGTAATCTGCTCTGTCAGACCGTTTGCCCGTATATGCTCATTGGCGCGCTCAAGCGGTCCCTTATTTATATCAACAGCAATTGCTTTCGGTATTATATTACTCTGCACCAGGGCAATAGGCACATAGCCATGGTCGGTTCCCACATCACACAGCGTGTAGCCGGCCGTGACCATTGATGCCACTGCCTTCATTCTTCTGGATAGCCTAATCATCTTACTCTAAGTAGTCCTTAAGCTTTCTACTTCTGCTTGGATGACGAAGCTTTCTTAGCGCCTTTGCCTCAATCTGGCGGATACGCTCACGAGTGACGTTGAACTCCTTACCTACTTCTTCAAGTGTTCTGGCTCTGCCGTCCTCTAAGCCAAAGCGGAGTGTGAGTACCTTCTGCTCTCTCTCTGTAAGAGTGCCAAGCACCTCCTCAAGCTGCTCCTTAAGAAGTGTGAATGCTGCCGCATCAGCAGGAACCGGTACATTATCATCCTTGATGAAATCACCAAGATGTGAATCCTCCTCCTCACCGATTGGAGTCTCAAGTGAAACAGGCTCCTGCGATATCTTGAGTATCTCACGCACACGCTCTACCGGCATGTTCATCTCCTTGGCAATTTCCTCCGGTGAAGGCTCTCTGCCAAGCTCCTGAAGGAGCTGTCTTGACACACGGATGAGCTTGTTGATTGTCTCAACCATATGCACAGGAATACGGATTGTTCTGGCCTGATCAGCTATGGCTCTTGTGATAGCCTGGCGAATCCACCATGTGGCATATGTAGAGAATTTGTAGCCCTTCTTGTAGTCGAACTTCTCAACTGCCTTGATAAGACCTAAGTTTCCCTCCTGAATCAGGTCAAGGAAAAGCATTCCTCTTCCCACATATCTCTTTGCGATGCTGACAACAAGACGCAGGTTTGCTTCTGCAAGACGCTTTTTGGCATCTGCTCCCTTGTCCACATCCCTCTGC
>UMLM01035168.1_pt1 | contig 61811 bp, 56 predicted proteins | sample 1966571 | NCBI WGS metagenome assembly UMLM01 (sample SAMEA4836203, study PRJEB28245) | human gut metagenome | biome: gut microbiome; material: fecal sample | place: Denmark | collected 2008 | reverse complement strand
CAGACGTCTGAACGAATTGAATCTTCCCATCGATCCAGACGCCTTTGCAGTTCACACAGAGGTCAAATATCGTGACCAATTACAAGATATCATGGATACGTATATGAAAAAGCATCCTCCAGTGGAGCAAAAATAGTAAACAAAAAAAGCTGCTTATGCAGCTTTTTTTGTTATTAGGATAGGATATTATATATAGCTACAAACAAGGTTGTATTCAACCTGTGTAACTGCCAGATAATTGTTCTGCAACAAACGATTATTTGTTTGTTACATAATCATAGATTGCATGTGCTGCATGTTTACCGGCTCCCATTGCAAGTATAACGGTAGCAGCACCTGTAACTGCATCACCACCGGCATAGACACCTTCTTTGGTTGTCTTTCCGTTCTCTTCATCAGCCACGATACATTTCCATTTATTTACTTCCAGACCCTTTGTTGTAGAAGAAATCAACGGGTTTGGAGATGTTCCCAGAGACATGATAACTGTATCAACATCCAGGACAAAGTTAGATCCCGGAATTTCCTGCGGACGTCTTCTTCCAGACTCATCCGGCTCACCAAGCTCCATGCGGACACATTCAAGACCGGATACCCAGCCGTTCTCATCTTCATAAATCTTAACCGGATTGGTCAGAAGATCAAAGATAATTCCCTCTTCTTTTGCGTGATGAACTTCTTCCGCACGGGCAGGAAGCTCTGCCTCACTTCTTCTGTATACGATATGAACTTCAGCGCCAAGACGAAGTGCAGTTCTTGCAGCATCCATTGCTACGTTACCACCACCAACGACAGCTACTTTCTTTCCGCCGTGGATCGGTGTGTCATAGTCTTCTCTGTATGCGCTCATCAGGTTATTTCTTGTCAGGTACTCATTTGCGGAAAATACGCCGTTTGCGTTCTCACCATCGATACCCATGAATTTTGGAAGACCTGCTCCTGAGCCGATAAATACAGCTTCGAAACCTTCCTCATCGATCAGCTGGTCAACAGTTACTGCTTTACCGATCACTACGTTTGTTTCAATTTTTACACCCAGATCTGTTACATTGTCAATCTCTCTTGCAACAATCCGTTTTTTCGGAAGACGGAACTCCGGAATACCGTAACGAAGTACTCCGCCCGGCTCATGTAATGCTTCAAAAATAGTTACATCGCATCCCATTCTTGCCAGCTCACCTGCACAGGCCAGACCTGCAGGGCCGGAACCTACGATTGCGATCTTGTGTCCGTTTGCCGGAGCCGGATCCTGCTGACGATAATGGAATTTTGCAGCTGCATCTGCTACAAAACGCTCCAATTTACCGATGGAAACGGCCTCGCCTTTGATTCCGCGAATACATTTTCCTTCACACTGGTTCTCCTGCGGACATACACGTCCACAAGTAGCAGGAAGAGATGTATACTGAGAAAGAATTTTGTAAGCCTCCTCAATCTCTCCAACTTTTACTCTTCCAATAAATGCAGGGATGTCGATAGAAACCGGACAGCCTTCGATACATTTCGCATTTTTACATCCGAAACATCTCTGTGCCTCCATCATTGCTTCTTCTTTATTATATCCATAACAAACTTCTTCAAAATTTGTTGCTCTTACCTTTGGATCCTGCTCTCTTACAGGAACTTTTTTTAACATATCCATTAGTTGTCACCTCCGCAGTTTCCGCATCCACCATGATGTGTATCACCTTCACGCAGTTTCAGGATCGCGCGTCCTTCTTCTGTCTTGTACATCTGCTGACGTTTCATAGCCTGGTCAAAATCAACCAGATGTCCGTCAAACTCCGGCCCGTCTACACATGCGAATTTGATTTCATCGCCAACCTGTAAACGACATGCACCACACATACCTGTTCCGTCTACCATGATCGGGTTCATAGAAACGATGGTCGGAATGTTCAGCTTTTTGGTAAGCAGACATACGAATTTCATCATGATCATCGGTCCGATGGCTACGCATACATCATACGGCTGCTCAGCTTTTGTTGCTAGTTCTTCGATGGCTGTGGTAACCATACCCGGAACACCATAACTTCCGTCATCTGTACATACATACAGATTTCCGGCTACTGCTTTCATCTCATCCTCCAGGATCAGCATATCATGATTCTTTGCGCCGACAACTACATCTACATCAATACCATGCTCGTGCATCCATTTTACCTGTGGGTAAACCGGTGCTGCTCCAACACCACCTGCTACGAACATAATTTTTTTCTTCTTCAGTTCTTCCAGATCTTCTTCCACTAATTCAGATGGGCATCCCAGCGGTCCAACAAAATCCTGAAATGCATCTCCGGCTTCTAAAGCTGACATACGCTCTGTAGAAGCTCCAACAATCTGAAATACGATAGTTACAGTTCCAGCTTCTCTGTCATAATCACAGATAGTAAGCGGAATACGTTCTCCGATCTCGTCCATCTTTACTATTACAAACTGTCCCGGAAGACAGGATTTTGCTACTCTTGGTGCATCAACTACCATATAATAGATTTTATCAGCTAACTGCTTACGTTCTAAAATCTTATACATAAGTACCTCCTCTATCGTTAATTTATTAACTAACTCGCTTCTAATATTGTATACAAAATGGCGCCCTTTTTCAACTCCTTTCTGCACATTTACATGTTCTAATTTGTATACATGCAATTATAATTATTGCTCTTTTTGTAACTGTTCAGAGCCAAGCAAAATTTCAAATAACAGGTATAAAATGCTTGCATTTTTAAAACTGTTTTTGAAATTTTATTTGGCGGATACGCCACACCGACGAAATGCGTAGCATTTTGGAGGTTGGCTCTGAACAGTTACCTCTTTTTTATTAAACAAAAAGCGTGCCATTTTTTCAACAAAAAGGACTCCTGCATAGCAGAAGTCCTTTTCCTGGATAGGTATAATTTAGAAAATCATAAAATCAAATAAATTGATTTTATTCCGGAACAACTTTTGTAAATGTTCTGGCCTCTTCCTCGCCACGCTGTACACGTAAAGCACCTAAAGCAAGGGATTCCATCTCATTTTCACCGGCATATACGATGACCGGTGCGATAAATTCTACACGCTTTGCAACTTCTTTTGTAAAATATTCAGAATATGCAATACCGCCGGTCAAAATAATGTTATCTACTTTTCCATCCACATAAACACTCAATTTTGCAATATTTCTTGCAACATTGAGAATCATTGCATCATAGATCAGTTTGGCTTTTTCATCGCCATCCATCATCATTTTTTCAACGATTCGTGTATCATTTACACCAAAGTAACCCATAAGGCCACCCTGTGTTTTTACTTTTTTCATCATGGCTTTTTTACCCATGCCTTCACGGGTTGCCATATCAATTACCTGGAATGCAGGCAGTCCGCCGGCACGCTCCGGTGAAAACGGTCCCTCATCGTCAGAGATCATATCAACGATCTGACCTTTGTGGTGCAGGGATAAGGTAATTCCGCCGCCCAGATGTGCAACAATTACAGAAATATCACTGTATGGTTTGTTGTTCTCTTTTGCATATTTCATAGCTGCTGCACGCATGTTCAGGTTATGTCCCATACCTTTACGCTGCATCTCCGGTAAACCGGTCACTTTTGCAAGCGGCTCTAACTCGTCAACAGTTACCGCATCGTAAATATAAGCCGGTACGTCAAGTTCTGTAGCAATCGCATTTGCAATAACTGCACCAAGGTTGGATGCATGCTCATTCTGCGGTGCGTATGTAAGCTGCCATACCATATCTTCGTTTACACGGTAAGCACCTGCCTTGATCGGCGGGAGCAAACCACCGCGGGATACAATTGCTGTCAGATCCTCTTTGTGTACACCATTTTTCTCCATGGTTGCAAGGATCAGTTCTTTACGCATCTCATACTGATCGATAATATTTTCAAAAGGCTTTAACTCATCCTGAGAATGCTCAATACTCTCTACAAATAACGGTGTCTCATCCTGATAAACCGCAATTTTTGTGGATGTGGAGCCTGGATTCATTACTAAGATTTTTTCCATGCCGGTCTCCTTATTTATTTTTGCCTGCACTTACTGCTGCTGCTAATGCAAGAGAAAGGAATTTCTCTTTTGCAGAAGATCCTCTGGAGCAGAATACGATCGGCACTTGAGCACCAACTACGAAACCTGCCATGTTGCCCTGTGCAATGATTGTGATAGATTTTCCAAGAATATTTCCAACCTGAATATTCGGAACAAGGATAACATCAGCATCACCTGCAACCGGGCTCTCGAATCCTTTGATGTCTGCACACTCTTTATCCAGAGCGATATCCAGAGAGATTGGTCCCTCAACAACACAGTCTTTGATCTCTCCGCGCTCGTTCATCTCTTTTAATTCGCGTGCTTCTACTGTCTCAGGCATTTTCGGGTTTACTTTCTCTACTGCTGCTACAGCTGCGATCTTCGGATTCTCATATCCAAGAGCTTTCAGCGTCTCAACGGTATTCTCGATGATCTGAGCTTTCTGCTCAAGTGTCGGGTATGTCATCATACCACCATCTGTAGTAACAAGCAGTTTATGATAATGTGGAAGTTCATCAAATACAAAATGAGACATTACACGACCTGTTCCAAGACCTGTCTCTTTATTTACAGCCGGTTTTAAGATCTGAGCTGTCTCCATTTTACCTTTCATCAGGAAATCACCTTTTCCTTCGTGGATCAGGGCAACGGCACGTCTTGCAGACTCGTCTACATCCGGAACATCGTAGATATCTTCTTCCGGTACAACCAGACCAATCTCTGCACAGATTTTGTCGATCTCTGCTTTATCACCAACCAGAACCGGTTTTGCGATTCCTTCTTCCTGTGCATGTTTGATAGCCTGTAATGTATGCTCATCCTGAGCAGCTGCAACGATTACACGCATCGGCTCCGGAAAACCTTTTACACGTTCTACGATCTCATCAAAGTTTTTAATAACTGCCATACTAAAATCCTCCTGCTTTTGTTTATATATTTTTTGAGCCTCTCCCGAGACTCTTTTCTCATTCATTGGCTCTCATTATAGCATGATTCCTTTTTTACCGCAACAGAAAAATTTGCAATTTATACTTTATATTTTACATCATGCACGATTTTGATTCATTATGGGCTTTTTATTATTTACTTTATTGAAAGAGAAGGACCTGATTTGTCTCAGTCGCTAACAATTGCTCCTTGAGAAAAATCAGGTTCTTCTCTTAATCTACACCATGATAAAAAGCCGCGATAATATTCCTGTATTTTTTTAGTTTATACATTCTTCGCTGTTTATCATAAAATTGTGATACTATTCTATTAGAAAAAGATACCTGTCACGAATTATATCTTTTGCCATGTAAATTTGAGGCAATAACTGAAATAGCGGGATTCTTATTTTTTCCTGGCAAGCGATTGTTAGCTGCCGGAAAAAATAAGAATCCCGCTCTCATACTCTATATTAGAATCTGCTTTTCACAGTCTCAAGGTTTTTAAGAATGTAACTCCGTGACCACAACTGATGTGCTTCCAACCCATCACAGATTTTTGCAAAATCTTTATTTGCAACCGCATCATGAATCTGTTCAAAATATGTGATACCGGAATGGTACTGTTCACCGCTGCCGCCTTTTTCTCGTGGCATTGCAAATAATGCATGTAGAATCTCATCCATTCCCGTCATGGACGTTACCTTTGTCATCAACATATCATTGTTAGAATTTTTGTAAAATACATCCATAATATTACGGATACATCTGCAGCTTTCAATGACGCCATTGGAAGAACGATATTCTTCAATATATTTTTCAATCTCCGCTGCCATCTGTGCCACATCCCCGTTACGAAGTGCATTACGTGCCGCTACCATCTGATAAGAAAAAGAAATCTCCTGAATTTCCCGGACATCTTTTTCTGTAATATCAATAACACGTGCACCTACGTTGTTTTCAAATTCAATTAACCCTTCATTTAATAAACGGTTCAGTGCTTCACGTACCGGCGTAGAGCTTACACCATATTCCTCCTGAAGTTTGCTTACATTTAATTTACTTCCGAACGGAATTTTCAACTGTACAATACGCTCCCGCAATTTGTCATATACCTGATCCACAAGGGATACTCTCTTAATCACTGCCATTTTTTTACTCCTGTTTTACTTATAGCCTTCCTGCATATTTCACATTTTGCACGATGTCAAATATATAGAATATTATGCCACAGTTCCACAGGCAATGCAAATACTTTATCGTATAAAAAAAGAAACAATAACACCTTAAGTACTTTCATAAACGAATCACATTCTCTTATAAGAATAAAATGATGTTGGAGTCAAAAGATACCATACAAATTGTTCCGAACTTCGTACTCCCACAATTCTGTCCAATATTCGCATACAAAAAAAGACACGGTCAAAATCACCTATGATTCTGATCGTGTCTTTTAATTACTCTACTTCAAAGTATTCATTATCATCCTTCTGACGGGCACCTTCTTTTTCATAGACACCCATCACATGGCATTCCGGACAGAAACCGAACTCATCACCAAACTCAGTCATGACATCCAGTGCATATTCGAATTTCATTCCGCATTTCGGACAATGATAATACATGTATAAAGCTCCCCATGTCATAAAGAAGCCTCCTATTATCTAGCTTTTAAGCCAAGAATCTCACGTGCCTCAGCCGGTGTAGCAACTTCGTTGCCATACTCTCTGATCACACGAGCAGCTCTCTCTACGAACTGAACGTTGCTCTCTGCAAGCTGTCCTTTAGCGTACATTACGTTGTCTTCCATACCTACACGGATTCCGCCGCCAAGTGCTACTGCACCGTACAGCATCTCCATTGCGCTGTGTCCAACACCGAAACAAGACCATGTGTAGTTTCCTTTTCCTACTAACTCATCAGCTGTCTCTTTCATGAAAATCAGGTTTTTCATTGTTCCCGGGATACCATTTGCACATCCCATGCAGAACTGGAAGTGTACCGGTGTTTTCAGAACGCCTTTTTTGATATAGTAAGCAGCGTTTCCGATCATACCCGGATCAAATGCTTCGATCTCTGGTTTTGTATTTGTCTCCTGGAATAACAGACCACAATCTGTTAAGAATTTCGGGGAGTTGATGAATAATCCGCTATGTAACCAGTTCATAGAACCGCAGTCATAAGAAGCCATCTCTGGTTTTAATTTTTTAACGTGAGCAACACGGATCTCGTCATCAGCGTGGATATCTCCAGATGTTGTAAGGTTCAGGATGATATCGCAATCCGGATATTTTGTGTGGATCAGGTTTACAGTCTCTTCGAATTTAGCTGTATCCATTGTTCCGTCACCGTTCTCATCTCTCATATGAAGATGAGCGATTGCAGCGCCTGCTTTCCAGCATGCGTATACGTCATCAGCGATCTCCTGTGGAGTCATCGGTACGTTCGGGTTGTTCTCTTTTTTTGGCCATGCGCCAGTTACTGCTGCTGTGATAATTGTTTTCTTTGCCATTTTTCATTCCCTCATTTCTTATTTATATGGTATAAATTCATACAATTAGATTTTATGTCATGTCAGATTGAATGTCAAGACATTGATATAGCTACTTTTGAAAAATTTGACAATATAGTTACCGTTCACTCATCATATGTAGTAAAGCGGACATTCGCAATCCGTTTTCGCTACTTGCTCATGAATGCAGTCGCTTTGCGAATGGCGCGTGTGAACTGCAACTAATATATATCTCTCTGTTTTATAAGCTTTGAATAAGCCCACTGCATTACTGCAATGGGCTTATTTTTATATCATTTGGTAATTCCAGCCAGAATTATTTGTTGCGGTTGAACAGTCTCTGGATGTAATCAAGGCAGCTAAGACCATACTCTTCAGCATCACCGTAACCTGTTCCACAGTATTTGTATTTTCTTTCCGGAACTGTCGGATCAATGTTCTCCTCGTCAACGTAAGCAACCGGATGAGCCATAGAACCATCACCCATGTACCATCTGATTGGGTAGCAGTGGAAGTCAAACCATTTACCTGGAACGATCTTATCAAGATCACCACCGAGGTTCTCAACACCAACGATACCATGACCAAGCATCTCTTTATGACATGGCTCCCAAGTTCCCCATACACCGAGGTTCTCTAACTCGCCAAATTTCTCATCATATGCTTCCTGTCCATGGAGACGGATATACTCGAATTTATCAAACTCAGCGTAAGCTTCCTCACCAAAGAGCTCTTTATACTCTTCAACGATTGTTTTACCTGTAGCACCAAGAAGGTTCATTCTTGTCATACCGTTGTTACCCATAGCTGTGTGAAGTGGATGATCCAGAGCCTGTCCGTCCATAGCTACACATTTAACGCCCTGTTTTACAAACCATTTACCAGCATCGATACCTGTACCAGCTGCATAATGATAGTAAGCTTTAGAATCATCGAAGTAACGATGCATTCCAGAGTTCAGGCAAAGGATTTTTCCTTTCAGATCACCATCTTTAAGACCATACTCTTTCATACATGCATCAAGATGTTTGTCTGTGATCAGTCCCCAAGGCTCGATATCGATTTTGAAAACGATAGCCTGTCCAGCATAAGCATCAGCCGGCATCTCATGTGTGTAACGAGCACGTCTGCCATCGAACTCATACTCCATAACGTGACGTGGTGCATCACAGTGTGTACCTGTATGCATTGTACATGTAATTCTCTGTGTTAAAACGCCACCTTTAGCCATAGAATGTGCGCCTACGATTTCTGGTTTATCGAAGTAAGGCCAACGCGGAATCTCTGCACTGAAAGGATGTGCTAAATCTACTACTACTTTTCCCATTTTTATTATCCTCCTGAATAGAATATATTGTGTCTATTTCATGTACCTTCCAAACTTCTGAAGGTACGAATGAACCATGTTATTGTATAATTAAATTTATTTGTTGTAGAGCATCTTGATCAGATACTCGTTCAGGCCACCATTGATCTCTGCGATCTCTTCGTCTGTGTATTTCATGAATCCTTCATGAACACCATTTACTGCCTCTGCACGGAAACCGTTTTTGCCTTCATCCAGCATCTGTTTCAGTAATGGAGAAGCATCATGTCTGTCTTCCAGATCTTTTAATACATAGTTATGGATATTGGATGTCAGCTGTGTGCTTACCATATCAGAGTTTACTAATGGCGGTAAGTATGGAAGTCTCAGACCAAAACTGTATTTGCAAGCATCATCTACAGTTTTTGCATCTGCGATACCACGCTCAACGATGGAAATAGCCTCACGCCATAAAGCATGCTGCATTCTGTTTGCGATAAATCCCGGAACATCCTTTTTGCAAAGAACCGGTTTTTTACCTGCTTCTGTTAAAACGTCGATAACAGTCTGGGCAACCTCATCTGTAGTAGCATCTGTCTTAACAACCTCTACTAACGGAATCAGGAATGCAGGATTCCAGAAATGTGTACCGCAAAGTCTCTCGCGATGTTTACATTTTGCAGAAATCTCTGTCGGGCTCATAACGGATGTGTTTGTACAGAAAATACAGTCATCTGCTACATACTCCTCTAACTGAGCGAACAGATTCTGTTTCATCTCCATCTCCTCTAATACACACTCAACAACCATCTGTGCGTTTTTCACACCTTCGTCATTCATATCCTGTGTAAAGCTGATTTTGGAAACGATCTTGTCTACGTCAGCCTCTGTTACGATTCCTTTTTCTACAAGAAGTTTCATGTTGTTGCGAACTTTTGCTTCTACGTTTACTGGGAATACATCATATACAGTAACCTTTGCATCATCAAGTCCTGCAAGGATCTGTGCGATTGCGCTTCCCATCATTCCGCCGCCGCATACTAAGAAATTTTTAATTTCACTCATTATTTTTGCATCTCCGTCTTATTAATCATTTACAGAACCCCGCCTGCTTACCGCAGGCAGGGACTCTTTTTAAACTTGTGTAATAAGTCTGCAATTATGGTTTTGTACGCCACATTACATGACAGTGTTTATTGTCAAAGACAATAATTAGCAGGTTAAGTAACCACCGCTGCAGTCGCAGTTAGCGCCTGTGATATAGTTAGAAGCTTCAGAAGAAAGGAAGATAGCATATCCTACGAAATCTTCCGGCTCAGCCAGACGTCCGATTGGCTCACGTTTCATAAAGTTCTGGTATACAGCAGATTCCGGATCGAACATCCACTCTGTTAAATCGCTACGGAATACTGTCGGGCACAGAGAGTTAACATTGATACCATATTTAGCGGAAAGGTCACAAGCCATGGAAGAAACCATAAGGTCTGCACCACCTTTAGATGTACAGTATCCTGTGTATCCAGCCATACCACGTTTAGAACGCTGAGATGTAACAACTACTACTTTACCGCCTTTGCCCTGAGCAACCATCTGCTCTGCAACATATTTACAAACAACGTATACAGATTTGCAGTCAGCATCCATGATGTACTGCCAATCAGCTACGGACTGCTCTAAGATGTTCTGTGGTTTGTTGAATCCGTGGCAAACAGCAAGAATGTTGATCTCACCATATTTAGCAACTGTACCTTTTACTAAAGCGTCAACATCTTCCTCTTTTGCAGGATCAGCTGTGATGTATGCGCAGTCGATATTCTCTGCTTTGAACTCTTTCTCCAGCTCCTCTAATTTAGCTGCGTTACGACCAGTCATCATAACTTTTGCTCCAGCATAACCATATGCTTTAGCAAGAACTTTTCCTAATGCACCAGTTGCACCTGTAACCAGAGCTACTTTTCCTTCTACAGAAAACATGTTGTCGACAAAGTCTTTCTTTAAACTTACCATTTCCCAAAATCCTCCTTCATTTTTTGCCTTTTGGTTTTTCTCATTTCAGTTTCTAAATTAAGAAGCTGAGATGGATCAAGGCGAAACGGATAAACCTAAAATTCCGTTCGTCAAATTCATCATGTTTAGTATAGTTCATGTCGCTTTTTTATGCAATACATACAATATTGTTATTAAGTTACTGTACGGTAATTCAGTTTCCTTTTTGTGCATTACTACTAACACTTTTTTATTTTTTTACATAAAAATTGTTGATTTTTCCCTTACATGGTGGTAGACTATGTCTTGTAAAAAATGTCAGGTAGAAAGGAAGGTTTTATATTATGGCTGGCTACAAAATTACTAAAAAAGATGCTTATTATACTTACGAGGCACCAGGACACAAAGAGTGCAAATTATGCAGACTTCATGATCCGCAGGATATCGATGGTGGCAGACTGATCAACGGTCTTTCTCACTTCCTTCCAAGCGGCGGCGGCACAGAGTTCGCTGACAACGCTATGGAGTCCATCTACTACATTGTAGAAGGAACAATGTTATTCAAAGGCGATGACGAAGTTGAGACTGTTCTTGAGGCAGGCGACAGCGTACATATCGCACCGCACTCTAAAAAGAGCGTTACAAACATCGGAACAACAACAGCTCAGATGTTAGTAATTCTTTTACCAGAAGCTGCTAAATAATTCATTTAAGTGAATTATCATATCTTAAAAAAAGAAATCCGGTTTTCTGATCCTCAGAATTCCGGATTTCTTTTTTTCCATATTTTTTCCTACTGCTCTCATACTTTTTTCTATTTATTATTTATATAAAATCAACAAAACCACTTTTCTTCAAAAACGAAAGCCACAAAACTTCCACCCATGAAAAAACCGGCATCTGTTTTACTCAGACACCGGTTTTGTTATCTTCTATTCCCATATAATATTATTTTTGTATCAAGTTTTTCTTTTCCTTCTTTATCACAAATTTTCAATCACCTGAAGCAATTATGATAACAGGATTCGGTCATTATCAAGCTGTGCTCCAACACCCTCCTTGAATTTTTCCAGAAGATCTGCAACGGTCAGACCTTTGCGTTCCTCTTCTTTCACATCCAGTACGATCTCACCGGAATTCATCATCAGCGTCCGGTTGCCCAGATCCAATGCTGACTGCATGTTATGTGTGATCATCAGACAGGTAATCTTATTTTCTGCCACGATCCGTTTTGTCAGATTCAACACTTTTTCTGCTGTTGCCGGATCCAGTGCCGCCGTATGCTCATCCAAAAGTAAAATTTTGGGAGTTACCACAGTTGCCATCAAAAGTGTCAACGCCTGACGCTGTCCGCCGGAAAGCAGTCCAACCGGGTTTTTCATACGGTCTTCCAGTCCCATATCAAGTAAAGCAAGTTTTTCACGAAACATCTGTTTTTCTTTCTGGGAAATCCTGCTGAAGAACTTTCCTCTTGAAGCAGAAGCTCTCAGATAGGCCAGTGCCAGATTCTCCTCTATACTCATATTCGGAGCGGTACCTTTCATCGGATCCTGAAACAGATGTCCGATGTATTTGCTTCTCTTATGTTCTTTTTCGTATGTAATATCTTTTCCATCCAGGATTACAGCACCTTCATCTGCGAAGAACGTTCCACAGATGGCATTGAACATGGTTGATTTTCCGGCACCGTTACTTCCGATGATAGTTGCAAAATCACCATCCTGTAATTCCAGATTCAGATGAGACAATGCCTTTTTCTCATTTACGGTACCCGGATTAAAGGTTTTTGATATATCAATTAATTGGAGCATTACAGATTCCCTCCCCGTCTTCTTTTTGCGATTGCTGCACGTTTTGTTTTTGCAAACGCTGCTTTCTGTTTCAGATACGGCAGAGAAATCGCTACTGCTACGATAATGGATGATACCAGTTTCAGACATTCTGCCGGCACATTGAATCGAAGTGCGATTGCCACGATAAAACGATACAGACAGCTTCCAAGGATGACTCCAAAGATTCTTTTTGCCACATGTCCTTTTCCAACCAGTGTCTCTCCGATGATCAGACTCGCCAGAGCAATGGTCACCTGACCAGTTCCGATATTGATATCACAGGATTTCTGATACTGAGCCAGCAGTCCACCGGAAAGTCCGGTCATAGCGTTTGCCACACACAGTCCAACGGTAATGGTAAACACCGGACTGATAGAGGAAGCTCTCACCATAAAAGCATTATCACCGGTTGCCCGAATAGAAAGTCCCAGTCTCGTTCCCAAAAACCAGATCAGAATCACTGCCACAATCAGGATGACGATCAAAATAGCAATGATTTCATACCAGTTTCCACCGATTTTGTCCTTTGCCAGCGTAAAAATTGTATCATTGGCAAACAGATTGATGGTAGAAGAAAATCCCATAACCGCGATATTAATGGTATACAAACCGGTATTTACGATAATTCCGGCCAAAATGGACTCAACGCCCAGTCTGGTCTGAAGAAATGCCGTTACAAATCCCGAGATCACACCGGCACCTGTCGCTGCCAGAAGTCCCAGAAACGGGTGTCCCTGCAGGGTTACCATGGCACACACGGCGCATCCCAGGGTAAAACATCCATCGGTGGAAAGATCCGCAATATTTAAAATTGAAAATGATACAAACAGCGCCAGCGCTACCAGCGCATAGATACATCCAAGTTCAATTGCACTCTGTGCAAGTGATACTGTAAAAATTGAAGATAACATAATAAGTTTTTGCTCCTAATCTTATTCAAATTCCTGAGCAGTTGTAGTCTCTTTTACCTGCTCACACATAGTAGCAAACATGCTGTAATCCAGACCGATTTTTTCTGCTGTGTCTGTATTGATGGTTGCGATACCATTATTCATAGTCTGTACCGGAGTCGTTGCCGGATCAGCACCGTTTACCAGAATATCTACTACCATATCAGCTGTTGCTTTTCCAAGTTCTTCGTAATTTACACCGTATCCGCAGAATGCACCGTTTAATGCGAAGGAATCAGCACCACAATACTGTGCGACTTTTGCATCCTGGAATTTTTCAAAAATTGCAAGTTCTGCTGTCATAACGGTATTATCAGTTGGGGTAAATACTGCTTCACAGCCTGCTGCGATCAGAGCATCTGCTGCAAGAGATACCTCATCGTTGGTTGTTCCTGTTTTTTCCACATATTCAATTCCTTTTGCATCCAGATATTCTTTTGCATCTGCGATCGGCTGTGTAGAGGAATCCTGTCCTTTATCATATAACAGACCTACTTTTTTGATATCCGGCTGCGCTGCCAGCATCAGATCCATAATTGCATCTGTATCCAGCATATCGGATGTACCCGTGATATTGCTTCCCGGTTTATCCATGCTCTCTACAAGACCTGTAATAACAGGATCAGATACTGCGGAAAATACGACCGGTGTCTGTGTTTCTTCTGTTGCTGCCTGCATTACCATTGCTACCGGTGTTGCTACCGGAACAATTGCATCTACGTTATCGTTGATCAGGTCGCTTGCAATCTGGTTCATAACTGTCGCATCTGCCTGACCATTATATGTGTGGTTTGCATAATCAAATGTTACACCAAGTTCTTTCCCTTTTGCATCCAGTTCTTCTTTTACGGCTTTTACGATCTGGTTTAAAGAGGCATCGTCAACATACTGAACAATTCCTACCTGATAAACTTTGCCATCTGCTGTTTCTTCTGTTGCAGAAGTGGTATTCCCTGCATCCTTCTGATCGTTTGACTGACCACCGCAGCCTGCCAGAACTGTTACTGCCATTGCACACCCAAGTGCCATTGCCAAAAATCTCTTTTTCATGTTTTTACTCTCCTCTTTTTCATGTTTCATGGTTTAAAAAAACCGTCTCAGGATAAACTTATCCTGAGACGGTAATAAACTGAATTATTATCGCGGTACCACTCAAATTGGCGTGACGCCCACTCTGATTATGTACGTATTCATACATACCGACTGGATAACGGGTTCGGCTCCCGGCATACCCTACTCTCAAATCCATTTCAGGCAGCCCTCAAAAGTCCATTCAGCTTTCTCCTCATACTGCACTCACACCAGCGGCAGCTCTCTGAAAATCGGTTCGACATTACTGTCTCCAGCCTACTACTCTTTTTCAACGGTTTCAACTTGCTTTCTTATATGTGCTTTAGTCTATTACATTCTTGAAGTTTTGTCAATCAGTTTTCTGATTTTTCTCACATTTTACGAGAAGTATACAAGACTGTCTTCCGGTTCTTCTGCTTTTACTACTTCTTTTGCATACAGAACAGGACCTTTACCACGATATTCCTTAGCAAACTCATTGTGGATCTGTGCGGTCACATATGCCCATGATTTGTGTGGAATCTCCATCGCTTTATCATACTTGCATTTCAGACCGATAAACTGAATATCCTCTACACAACAGGTCATGGCAAAACGTCCCGGTACCATGATCGGTTTCTTGCCAAATTTATCCGGTCGGTAGATCAGCCCCAGAAAACGGACAGTCTTGCCTTCGTATTTCTGCGGATTATCCTGTACATCCAGGTAGAAAATACCGTAATCTGCATCGGTGATCTCAATCACATCCTGATCCAGATCATATGGAAGTTCGTCTGCATCACTCTCATCAATGGTTCCATCCGCACGCTCATATACGATCTGCGCACGACGGTTTACTGCTTTGATGGTTCTGCGGAATTTTGCCTTCGGAGTATCTTCGGTACAACGGTTAAAAATAACCACATCTGTATTAAATACCTGCTCCATCATCATGGCACGCATATTTGTCAAAAACAGTTCAAATGTAGAAGCATCAATCGTTGCCAGAGACTGCACAATCTCCCATCCTTTCGGGAGTTTCATTTCCAGAATCTTGGCAGCTTCCCATGTACCGTTATACTCGATAAATACTTGATCCGGCTTGATGGTCTCATCACAGTCTTTCAGATATTCTTCGGTAAATTCTTCTTCGGACTCTACTGCCACAACCGTAATTTTGTCTTTTTCCAGTGCTTCTTCATCGTATTCTTCATCGCCATCTTCACAGGCAATGATCAGACTGCGGGAGCCGATTCCAAAATCATTCTCCTGAAGGGTCTGAGTGATCAGGGACGTCTTTCCACTGTCCATAAAACCGGTAAATAAATATACTGGTATATCCATAATTATTCGTTTCTCTCTTTTCTGTAATTTTTGCTTTCTGCGTGGTTTCAAAAGAAAACTTTTTCCGATATAGCAATGCTGACCGCACTTCCATATCGGAATCCGTTTTTAGTTCAGTTCAAATAATTCTTCTAACTTATGCTCGTCGATGTCTGTACCAATGACACAGAGACGTCCGGTATAATCCGGTTCACCGTCACGCAACTCGTACTCGCCCGGAACCATGTCGAAATAGATCCATGTGCCGTCTTCTGCCGGAACCATTCCTTTTGCACGTAAAATTGTGCCGTAGTCTTCGGTATCGCAGAATGTTTTCAGGATAGACTCAATCTTCTCTTTTGTATATTTATGAGGAGTCTCTTTGCCCCAGCTGATAAATACTTCATCTGCATCATGGTCATGATGGTGATGATCGTGGTCGTGGCATCCGCAGGTGCATCCTTCGCCGTGTTCGTGATCATGGTCATGGTGGTGTTCATGCTCGTGCTCGTGGTCATGATCGTGATGATGCTCATGCTCGTGATCGTGGTCATGGTCGTGATGATGCTCATGCTCGTGATCATGATGATGTTCTTCGTACTCTTTCATCATTTCCTGCATCAGAGAATCCTGCTGCTCAATTACTTTCAGGATCTGCTCTCCTGAAATAGAATCCCACGGAGTTGTAATGATGGCAGCCTTCGGATTTAATTTCTGAATCTCTTTTACGCAAAGTTCCAGTTTTTCCTCTTTCATATTCTGAGTTCTGCTTAAAACAACGGTTGTTGCATTTTCAATCTGGTTGTTGAAAAATTCACCAAATGCTTTCATCTGTTTGGTTGCTTTCATTGCGTTTGCAACTGTTACCAATGCATTTAATTTTACATCATGATCTTTCTCCATGTCTTTTACAGAAGACATAACATCAGAAAGTTTGCCAACTCCAGACGGCTCGATGAGAATACGATCCGGATGATAAGTCTCGATCACTTCATTTAAGCTGCGGTTGAAATCGCCAACCAGTGAACAGCAGATACAGCCGGAATTCAGCTCTTTGATCTCGATACCGGAATCTTTTAAAAATCCGCCGTCGATACCAACTTCGCCGTATTCATTCTCAACCAGAACTACTTTCTCACCTGAGAAAACTTCTTCCAGCATTTTTTTAATAAAAGTTGTTTTTCCGGCTCCAAGGAATCCGGAAATAATGTCTATTTTTGTCATTTTATATCATCCTTTCTTAACTTTTGAATTTCCACCCTTTGACAAATTATTTTAAGTCTGAAATCAGGAATTGTCAAGGTGTGTCACATACCCCTTCAATCCCATAAATGCAGGGTGATAGGACTCTTTTGCCCGGCGCAGACCTTCCACGCCACTGTCATCCTCACGGTTGACGTACGGATAACCTTCTGCTGCGTGTTCCGCAAACTGTTGATTGATCATTGGGTAAGCACCCGGCACATCTGCAAACGCCTTCTCGATATGCACCACATACATATCTTTATTTAATTCTTCTCCAATGGCAAACGCCACCACATCCCCTTCCGGTTCCAGCCGCAACAAGCCACCTGTCAGATGAAGTTCTTTTACCAGACGCAGCGCATTAAAGGTCACGCACAGCTCGTCCAGTTTTTCCTCATCCTGCTCACAGTCGTTGATTCTGCGCCATTCCAGCCCCATCTGAAAACAGTCTTCCACATTTTCATCCGTAATTGGCTCATATACCCAGTTCGGATACAGGCTTTTAAATTTATTTACATGGTTCTTTTTACCGTGATATTTCTTTCCGGATAATGCTACCAGTTTTTCCCGCTCATACACATAATCCGCCAGATCACGCTCATACTCCACCTGATATTTTCCCGGAAACCATTCTTCCAACTGCTCCACATCCTTTGGTGTTGTCAGATGCAGCGCAAACGGCTTTCCATCTTCCGCAAAATATTCTTCCAGCGTCAGAATCGCCTGTTTTACTTTTTCCGGATCGCCAAGAGGCATGGATACACTGGTAAAATCCGTCAGATCCGCAAAAATCAGACAGTCATTGACCAGTGCATAACCCGTTTTATATTTTCTGCCCCAGAGATAGATGTTTGCAAAACACATGTCACATCCTTTGTCCTGTTTTGCATCCAGATAAGCATCCATCCACTCCTTATCGGACAGTTGTACCTTTTTCACTTTCAGTCTGCTCATATATAATAACATTTCCTTTCCAGACTTACACAAAATATGATGCTTCCATCTGATTTCACTTATAAAACCATTAGAATATTTTTTCTGATTCCATTCACAAAATCACATAACTACACATTTTTCCATCATTCGATATCTTCATATGTTTATGCCAGATTTGCCATCTCGCATAACTTCTGATAAATGCCGCCCTTTGCAACCAGTTCTTCATGGGTACCACTCTCCTCGATGCCATTTTCCGTCAGCACCAGAATACGTTCTGCATTTCGGATAGTTGACAGGCGGTGTGCAATTACGAAAGTAGTACGTCCTTTTGCAAGAATCTCCAGAGATTCCTGAACGACTTTCTCACTTTCATTATCCAATGCGGAAGTTGCCTCGTCAAAAATCAGAATCGGCGGATTTTTCAAAAATACACGGGCAATGGACAAACGCTGTTTCTGTCCACCGGACAACTTAACACCACGCTGTCCGATATCCGTATCATATCCATCCGGAAAACTCATGATAAATTCATGAGCATTGGCTTCTTTTGCCGCTTTGATAACATCTTCCCTGCTGGCCTCCGGCTTACCGTAACGGATGTTTTCCAGAATCGTTCCCGCAAACAGATATACATCCTGCTGCACGATTCCGATATGGTTGCGCAGATCCGACAGTTTGATCTTGCGGATATCCTGACCATCCACCCGGATCGTACCATCTGTCACATCGTAAAAACGTGGAATCAGGCTGCACAGTGTACTTTTTCCTGCACCGGAACTTCCCACCAGCGCCACATACTCTCCTGCCGGGACTTCCAGATTTACATGGTTCAGCACCATCTGATCACTGTCAGCATAATGGAAAGACACATTTTCAAAACCAATCTCGCCTTTCACTTCCTGCATTGGCTGCGCATCCGGCGCGTCTTTGATATCAGGAACTACAGAGATCATCTCCATAAAACGCTCAAATCCGGAATAACCATTCTGGAACTGTTCCGTAAAGTCAATCAGCGTTTTGATCGGCTCTGTAAATACATTAATATACAGTAAAAATGTGATCAGATCCGTGATATTTCCTTTTCCACGGGCGATCATCATTCCACCAGACAGTATAACTACAACGGTAATTGCTGTTGTAAAAGCGGTCAGACCGGCATTGTAGCCGCCCATGTATCGATAACTGTTTTTCTTTGCATCCAAAAATCCGTCATTACCCTTTTTGAACTTCTTATTTTCAATTTCCTCGTTGGCAAAAGATTTTACCACGCGGATACCGGACAGATTATCCTCGATCTGACTGTTAATATCTGCAATTTTCACACGGTTCATACGAAAGGCGCACTTCATTTTTTTATTAAACACATAAGCGTATACCAGCATGAACGGCACCAAGGCAAATGCTGCCACTGTCAGCCGCGGACTGATATTTATCATAATAACGAAAGCACCGATGATACGAATCAGTGAAATCACAATATTTTCCGGTCCGTGATGCAGCAGCTCCGTAATATCAAACAAATCCGACGTGATTCTAGACATTAACTGGCCGACTTTCTGATCATCGTAGAAACGGAAAGACAATTTCTGATAATGCGAAAAAATCTCCGCACGCATGTCGTACTCGATTTTTGCACCCATGACATGTCCGTAATTCGCTATAAAATAATTGCAGTAACATTGTACGGCAATCAGCACCAGCATGATAATGCCAAGACGCAGAATGGTGTGCAACGCCTGACTGCTTTCCCAGTGAACCACCTCAGATGTGATATAACGCACCACCAGCGGAATTACTAACGATACCGCAGCAGCGCCAAATGCGAAAATCATATCTGCAATAAAAATTCCCATATATGGTTTGTAATATGAAAACAACTTCTTTAAATTTTTCCTCATGTTCTGTTTCCCCTTTACTATTTACGATGAGTGAACTGTAGTCTAATATACTACATCCATCTAAAAAAAGTCAAATCAACGGTGTTCACTGTCTCCAACATTCCTATTACACTGTATCTGTCTGACCGCAAAATCAGTCTATCCCCCCATCGCTCACATTGCCCGCCTTTTTTGCAAGAAGTTTGTCTATTCTAACAGTTCTCACATCTCTTGACTTTCTCTTCTGATTGGTTCACTATATTTTTATACATATTGTAATACTGTAAGGATTCCGCAGTGGTCTTCTTTTTTTGCACTGCCGATTATCGCAGTATTTCAGCGAGGAGGTTATTTTATGACACCAAAACAGAAATATTATAAAGTTACCGCAGAAACGATTCTGAAAAATATTACACGCCGCGGTTACGAAGGTTGCTACTGTGAAACAAGCGAAGAAGCAGTAAAGAAAGCTCTTTCCTATGTAACACCGGGTTCCAGTGTATCTTTTGGTGGTTCCATGACCATGAACGAATGTGGTCTGATGGATGCACTGCAAAAAAGAGATGATATCACTTTACTGGATCGTTCCAAAGCCTGTTCTCCGGAGGAAATCAAAGAAATTTATCACAAGGCTCTGTCCTGTGACTACTATTTCATGAGCACAAATGCGATTACCTTAGATGGTCAGTTAGTCAATACAGACGGTACAGGAAACCGTGTAGCCGCTTTGATCTATGGACCAGAAAACGTAATCATCATCGCCGGCATGAATAAAGTTGCTGCCACACTGGAAGAAGCCGAATCCAGAGTAAAAAATATCGCTTCCCCGCCAAATGCCATCCGTCTGGATCGCAATACACCATGCGCCCTGACCGGAAGCTGTCATGACTGTTTTTCAGAAGGATGTATCTGCAGCCATACTGTTATCACAAGAAGAAGCGCTATCAAAGGCCGTATTAAACTGATTCTGGTTGGAGAAGAACTGGGATATTAAATTCAGTATAATTTCCTATAGCAAATAAAAACCCATCCATATCCTTTACCACCTATACATGATAAAGATATGAATGGGTTTTTTACATTATATCGTGATTTCACCACTCAATAATTTCGCCGTTCGTCAATCATACCAGTATGTTGACTCTCTTGTGCTCATTAGTATCTTACATTTTCTCTGGTGCATCGAACCCAAGAACATCAATACATGTCTCAAGGACATCTCTGGTCAGCTCTAACAGACGGATATAACCAGCCTGTACAGCTACATCTTCTTCTACCATAATCTTTGTCTCATGATAGAAATGATTCAGAGCGTTTGCCAGTCCGTAAATATATGCACAGATCTTGTGCGGAGCAAGCTCCTCTGCTGCATTTGTCATTACTTCGTTGAAACGTGCCAGCTCCAGCATCAAATTCTTCTCACTTGCAGAATGTGCTGCCTGAATGGTATAATCTGATGCTGATTTTCCGCTCTCCGCGTACTTTTTCAAAATAGATTTGATACGCACGATGGTATACAGGATATATGGACCTGTATTTCCCTCAAAGGAGATAAAGCGGTCAATATCAAAGATATAATCTTTGGAAGCCTGATTGGACAGATCTCCGTATTTGATAGCAGATAATGCAACCTGTTTTGCTGTCTTTTCTGCTTCTTCTTTTTCCATGGTATTATTCTCGGCAATTTTCTGATACATCTCGTTCTGGATGTCTCCAACCAGTTTCTCCAGACGCATAACGCCTCCCTCACGGGTCTTGAACGGTTTGCCATCTTTGCCATTCATCGTACCAAAACCGATGAATTTCAGTTCTGTGTTATCATCTACCAGACCTGTCTTCTTCGCACAGCGGAATACCTGTACAAAATGAAGCTCCTGACGTTTGTCTGCCAGATATACCATCTGATCCGGATGGTAATCTTTCATACGCCATACGATGGTTGCAAGGTCTGTGGTTGTATACAGGGATGCTCCATCGGATTTCAGAATCATACATGGCGGAATTTCTTTTGCATCGGTCTCCTCGCTGACATCAACAACCAACGCGCCCTCACTCATATAAGCAAATCCGTCTTTCTTCATCTGCTCAGCCATCGGTGCGATGTATGAATCCGCATCAGACTCGCCTTTCCAAAGATCAAATGAAACATTTAAACTGTCATAGTTTTTCTTCAGATCCGCGATAGATACGGACAGAATGTGTTTCCACAGTGCGATATAGCCTCTTCTGCCTTTCTGAAGTTCAAAAGTAGCCTGCATTGCTGCTTCCTTGTAAGCTGCATCTTCTTTAGATTTTCCACTTGCAGTCGGATAAATCTCCTCCAATTCAGAAATGGTAAATGGTGCTTCTTCCGGATATTCTCCTTCATATGCCGCGTCAAAATAAACCAGCTCCGGTTTACGCTCATGAAGCTCTGTGATGATAAGTCCCATCTGAAGTCCCCAGTCGCCAAGATGAACGTCACCGATGACATTGTGACCGATATAGCGGCTCATACGTTTTACGCTTTCGCCGATAACTGCGGAACGAAGATGTCCGACATGCAGCGGTTTTGCCACGTTTGCTCCGCCGTAATCTACAATAATGGTCTTCGGCTCTGCAGCCTTTTCGCAACCATAGCGCTCATCTGCCTGCATTTCACGCAGATACTCTGCCAGATATTCCTCAGATAATTTCAGGTTCAGAAATCCCGGTTTTACAGACTCTACAGATGCAAACATCTCCACATCCTGCAGACGTGCTGCCACGTCATCTGCGATCATAAACGGTGCCTTTTTATACTGTTTTGCAGCAGCCATGGCTCCGTTACACTGAAACTCACACAGATCTGGTCTGTTTGACAATGTAACTTTACCGAATTTTTCTTCATATCCGGCTTCCACAAAAGCATTTGTTACCTCAGCGGTAATATTATCCAATAATTTTTTCATGTGTACCTCCCGGTTTCAATCTTTCTAATTGACAATTGTTTTTATTTTAACATCATTTTTAATGTTGTGCAACGACCTGAACCACATTTTTGAACTTGAAACATATTTCTGGTTACACAGTTCACACACGATATTCGTAACCCACAGCTGCAGACCACTTTTATACTCATCCATATTCTTCCCCAGACACATCTGTATTCTTTTTCCCAATTTTACCATTCTTTGTTTTTCCATCTTCGGAATAATTTTTCTGTTTTGGTGCAAGATGTTAATACATCAGATGTGAGATACCTCCCATCTGATACAGCCTCCGGCACGATTGCAGAGATACGCAGAAGAATTATGTCATGCTTTGCATAACACGCATCTCGCAGTAAGAATGCCGAAGGCATTCTTAAATTTACATCAAACGATTCCGGAGGTAACCATACATGTCAGCATACAAAGTCGAAATCTGTGGCGTCAACACATCCACGCTCCCTGTTTTGAATGAAGATCAGAAAAAAGAGTTGTTCACTCGCATCCGTCAAGGCGACCGACAGGCCCGGGAAGAATACATTCGTGGCAATCTCCGCCTCGTCTTAAGTGTGATCCGTCGTTTTTCCGCATCCAATGAAAATGTGGATGATCTGTTTCAAATTGGATGCATCGGACTGATCAAATCCATTGACAACTTTGATCCCACTATGGAAGTAAAATTTTCCACTTACGCGGTCCCCATGATTATTGGCGAAATCCGCCGCTATCTCAGAGACAACAACAGTCTGCGTGTCAGCCGTTCCCTGCGCGACACCGCCTACAAAGCCATTCATGCCAGAGAGCTTATGACCAGAAAAAGCAACCGCGAACCCTCGCTGGATGAGATATCCAGAGAAATTGACATTCCAAAAGAGGACATCACCTATGCACTGGATGCCATCCAGACGCCGGTCAGCCTTTATGATCCCGTTTATACCGACGGCGGTGAACCACTCTATGTCATGGATCAGATCAGCGACAGGAAAAACAAAGAAGATCGCTGGGTGGAAAATCTCTCACTCAGCGATGCGATGAAACGTTTGAATAAACGTGAAAAACATATTATAGATCTGCGCTTTTTTGAGGGTAAAACCCAGATGGAGGTTGCCGAAGAAATTCACATCTCTCAGGCGCAGGTCAGCAGGCTCGAAAAGTCCGCGCTAAAAACCATGCGAAATTATTTGATGACTAATTAACTCTTTCTTTTTAAAGCGAAATCAGAGCCTCCTTCTGTGTCAGCTAGCCGTGCGTTACCTTCGTTTTGCTTCGGTTTCATCGCGCTCATTCCCACGCTCCTACAAAAGCTGGTCGGTTCCCATTCGCGCAAAACTTGCAAAACTCAGTCTCTTACTCAATCGCTCGCCACAGAAGGAGGCTCTGATTTCGCCATTTACACATTGAAATATATCTATTTCATCTTGCATCCCCCTTACCCACCGCTTAGTGCTCTACGCACTTGAAGCGGGGGAATGCTTATTCTGCGTTCAAAAAGTCAAATCGTAAATTTTAAGCCCCCTAAAGGAACTATTAATGCGTCTTCACATCGACCAATACGCCATGAACCACGAAACGTTTGGTCTCCCCTGCCTTACTACAGGTGGACAGCGTCACCACTTTATCATCCTTGGTCGGATGAATCCCCGTATCTTTCATAGATGAAGCAACCATCTTGTCGATCATTGCCTGCCAGCTGTCATCTGCGCCATACCCCACGGTATAGATATCACTGTCCTCATCTACATCATAGTAGGAAAAAATCTGATACCGGTATACCTTATCCGCGGTATAAACATTGAAAAACTGATTCTTTTCATAAAATCCTTCATCGTTTTTATACCGCTTGAGATCACCGAACATCGTCGTATTTCTCATATTGTGTCCGTAAATAATGGAATGATAATCGGTAAAATCCGGATTATTCAGTCCCTCCAGGAAAATACAGCCCGCAATATGATAGTTTCCGTAAATATCACTTCTCAGATATTTGGAATCGTCCCCGGAATACAATACCGGATAGCTGATATGTACATCATCAAAATTGTCAAACCGTAACCATGCCATAATATCCGGATTTTCTTTTTTCAGCGCATCAAACTGAATTCTCGTATCATCATTCCAGTCGTCCTCCGCCACGGAGCTTCCATCCGGATTGACCACATAGGTTTCTTCCAGTTTTTCAAATGTCTGCTCTGATTCCTGATAGTCTTTGTAAATCTGAGCGATTTTGAAAAGTGCAAATGCCATTACTGCCAATGCAGTCACAATAATCACCAGTGTCAGTTTTCCACCCTTCTTTTTCTTCGGATTTTCTGTCTTTTTCATACGTTCTCCTTACATTTCAAAACCGCTGTTTCTCATATCCTCATATACCAGCGACTGAAGGCTATATCAGATAGAAGTCCCCCCCTTCCACTGATATAAACTTTGTTCCTCACATCTGATGGAAATTAATAAACTACAACCGGATAACCAATTTTGACATTCTCATAAATGGTTTTCATGGCACTGTACGGTGTATTGACACAGCCATGGGAACCACGTGTCTTATAAATACTTCCACCAAACTCACTTCTCCATGAAGCATCATGGATTCCGACATCTCCATTAAACGGGAGCCAGAACGATACTTCAGAATTATAATCCTGACCCTTCAGAGTATAGTTTGTCATACGCGCATCAATTGCCCATACGCCACCGGACGGTGTGCTGTGTCCGGCTGATACGTTTCCAGTTACAACCGGTGTGGATACAATACATTCCCCGTCTTTGTACAGCCACATGGTCTGTGCCGCAGTGCTTACCTCAATATAAGTACTGCCAAGGTCATTCGTATCACGGCAGACACCACTATACAGATATACAGGCTCTACCGTCTCTTTTGCCCCCTGCAAAACCAGTTCCTTTAACTGCGCAACCGTTTTCTTTTTATTGATACACCAGCCGTAATCACCGCCTTTCAGTGTGATTGTCTGACCATCATGTGTTTTGAACTGTCTGCTCAAACCAAACGTATCATATTTTAATCCAAGCTGATGTACATATTCCGTAATTTTATCCTCATCCAAATCAAAGGTATAATCATCACCAAATGTAATCCAGTCTGCGATTACGGAGCTATCCACCACTTCTGTCCGATCGCCAAAATCATAGGTAATCTCTGCGACAAGCATTTTGTTTGCATCCTCGCATTCCTGTTTTAATTTTTCATCATCCTTGTATACACCAGGTTTTACATAACAATCCTGATCATCCAAAGAAACTTCGGATGCACCTTCATTGACTGCATCCTCAAGTACCTGCTCTGTTTTGTTGACATCCAGCTGATTTCCGTGTGTCTCATCCACGATTCGAAATTCGCCATCACTATATTCCAGATGAGCATCCGTCGGTGTTGTCATGTTCTCATCCTGCATGCAGGAAAGATTCCGGATCTCATCATCCAGCTTCTGTTCATCTACAGAAATATCCAGATCAATTTCTTTCTCTGAAGTCGCTGCCATCAAAAACCACAAAAATGGCTTTTCATTTTCAAACAGCTCATCCAGTTCCTTTTTGTCATCATATTTCAGTCCGATATCCGATGCATTGATGGTTTCCTCCCCATCTCTGGTGGATACCGTAAGTGTGTAGGCATTCATTTTTTCTTCGATTTTTTTCTTGACAGATGCCACACTTTCATTGCGCAGAGCAATTCCAAACGCTGTTCCCTTTGAATAAAAATGTTTGCTGTAGTATACGGTTCCTGCAATGTAGATTACAATTGCAGCCGCAATAATCAGATATAAAATTCTACGGAAACGTTTCTGACTTGTTCTCTGTCTTTTTAATTCCTGTCTTAATTTTGTCTTTTGCACGATTCTTACTTCCTTTGTATCTAATTTCAATTTGCACTGTCTTTTTGGCTTAATCATCTCATATTGTAACTCATTTTTATTTTTCATCAACCTTTCCGGCGAAACTTAATAAAATTGTAACCTTTTCTTCTTATTTGTTCCCAACGAATTATTCATAGCGGGTAATTTCCTTTTTCAGACGCTTCATGATCTTTTTTTCCAGACGCGAAATATAGGACTGGGAAATATTCATCTGATCTGCCACTTCTTTTTGTGTATACTCTCTGCCCCCGGGTGTCAGACCATAACGCAGCTCAATGATATTTCTTTCTCTTGGAGAGAGCTTGTCAATGGCGCGCTTCAGAAGCTTTTTCTCCACCTCTACCTCCATATCTTTGTAAATAATGTCGTCCTCTGTTCCAAGAATATCGGAAAGTAACAGCTCGTTGCCATCCCAGTCAACGTTTAACGGTTCATCAAAGGAGATTTCCATCTTCATTTTACTCGTCCGCCGAAGATACATAAGAATCTCATTTTCGATGCATCGGGAAGCATATGTGGCAAGTTTGATATTTTTCCCCGGATTATACGTATTGATGGACTTGATCAGACCGATCGTACCGATGGAGATCAGATCCTCCACCCCAATTCCGGTATTGTCAAATTTCTTTGCTATGTATACAACCAGACGCAGATTATGTTCGATCAGCCGTTTTCTGGCTTCCTCACCACCTTCTTCCGTTCCAAGCAGCATGATGCACTCATTTTCGGCCTCCCGTTCTAACGGTGCCGGAAGCACATCCGTGCCACCAATATAATGAATGTCATTTGACTGCAAAAACAGCAGATTATGCACAGTTGGTATTAATTTCAGTTGGAATTTTCCAGGTACGGAAACTTTTAAATACATACTTATAGATCCTTTCCATGCTTTTTTCTTTTTCTCCTCTTCTCTTACTTCCAGACTGCCCTCTGCACTCCGGTCAAAAACTATACCCGATAGGCATCCTCCTCATCTGATATAGCTTGCATGTAAAAGCATTTGTACCTTCGGATTCTGCATAATCTCCCCGGTATGCAGACCAATCTCCGGCTCCTTTATCTCCGTTACCGTACCTTTTTGATAAATCTTCATTTTATCCAACATCACAATTTTCAGTTTTTCTTTTTCTGTACCGATCGTATGGCAGGAAATCTCTTTTTGTATTGTTCTGTCAGTGGCAAATTGTTCGAATACTTCCTGCTGCAAAATGCAGACTGGTTTCCCTGTCAGTGAATCTCGCAGCAGATTCCCGGTATCGCAATAGGCATCTACCATAACATGTTCTGTCCCTGCCCATAACTCCACCCGGCAGATCCGCTGAGTGACACGCCATCGGATCTGATAGATACAAAACAAAAGTGCCGCTGCCATCCCGGACAGCAGGATATCCAATGTGCTATTTCCAAGTAACATCCCCACACTGTTTTGTATTCCACCCATCACAAACAAAATCAGATAAATGGTCAAAAGGGTTCGCAAAAACCGCCTTTTGCCTTTTGCTCCAAATACGCAAAATGCCATCAACGGATGAATGACCGTATGTAAAACAATACTGTAGATCAGATATTTTTTCAGCAGTATCAGCAGCACTGTGGAGCCGGTTACCCCTGCCGCACAGACTGCCAGACAACGACCCAGTCGAAGCCTGTCATTGAGCAAAAGTGCAGCAGCAAACATAGCACTCATATCCATCAGCAGGTTTGTCAAAAGAAAAACATCTGCATACCATTCATACTCCACTTGTCACCTCCCTGAACAGTATACAAAAAACTCCGCGATTTTTTTGTCGAAACCGCGGAGTTTACTGCCATAATATTCTGTTTCTGAATGATTAGCGTTTTGTGTTTTTCAGGAATTCCGGAATCTTGATGTCACGCGGAGCAACGGTCGGTGTTGGCTTCTGCGGACGCTGGATTCCGTTAAACTGTGGCTGAACCGGAGTTGCGCTTGTCTGTGCAGGTTTTACACTGCCGGCAGTACGTGCCATGTTCAAAGTATTGCCACCATTGAACTTCATGCCAGGTAAAATAGACGGTGCCGGTGCTGCGGCATTCTCCAGACCTGTTGCAATAACGGTAATGGTTGCTGCATCCGGAATAGACTCATCATATTTTGCACCGAAGATGATATTTGCATCATCGCCGGCAAGATCCTGTACATAACTTGCTGCATCGTTTGCATCCATAAGAGAAATATCACCGGAAATGTTAATGATAACATGAGATGCACCATTGATGGTTGTCTCAAGCAACGGACTTGCAACAGCCATTTTAACAGCCTCGATTGCTTTGTCATCACCGGTAGCCCCACCGATACCGATATGTGCCAGACCTTTGTCTTTCATAACAGTCTGAACATCAGCAAAGTCAAGGTTGATCAAAGCAGGGACATTGATCAGGTCTGTGATTCCCTGTACTGCCTGCTGTAATACTTCATCTGCTTTCTTCAGAGCATCTGGCATCGTGGTTCTTCTGTCAACAATCTCAAGCAGTTTATCATTTGGAATCACGATCAGCGTATCTACGCTCTCTTTCAGATTCTCAATTCCATGTACTGCATTTGTCATACGTGTTTTTGCTTCAAATTTGAACGGTTTTGTAACAACACCTACGGTAAGGATTCCCATATCTTTTGCGATTTTCGCAACAACCGGTGCAGCACCGGTTCCTGTTCCGCCACCCATACCACAGGTAACAAATACCATATCTGCGCCTTCGATTGCCGCTGTCAGTTCTTCTGCGCTTTCCTCTGCGGCTTTCTGACCGATCTCAGGCTGTGCACCTGCACCAAGTCCTTTGGTGAGTTTCTCTCCAATCTGAATCAAAGTCGGTGCTTTACATAAGGTAAGTGCCTGCTTGTCTGTATTTACTCCGACAAACTCTACACCACCGATTTTTTCATCTATCATTCGGTTTACGGCATTGTTTCCAGCGCCGCCTACTCCGATTACAATAATTTTTGCGCTGGACTCAGCCCCTATTGACATGATTTCAACCACGATAATCCTCCTTTTATTCCTCCCTCGGAATATATTTATACTATCTTTAACGACATTCCTGCCACTATTTTTATTATCTCTTTTATAATATCTGTTTTTGCAAAAATAATCAACCTCTAAATCATATTTAATCTGATTTTTCCGGAATTCATTCCACTTTAAAAAGAAGCAGTCCGTTTTCTGAATTCATTTTCTTATAAAGAAATGTGATTAATTTTCAGGTATTTATCCTCAAAAAAATGATACTATCCTACTGATTTCCATCCGCAGATTCATCGGATGCCGCCGGGACAGTCTGTACATCATTCGGGATCTCCATCAGTTCTCCATTTCGGAAATAAATATCCGTATTGTTTTCCGACCAGGTCTCTACATGCAGCGTTCCACTCATTCCGTCAAGCTGTGGCAGAATCTGATCCATTCGAAGAATCTTCTCATTCAGATCCGTACCTCCGCCAAGATTTACCTGAATCTGACCATAGATCAGCCAGACATTGCCATCTTTCATATAAATCATTTCCGGCACCCGGTCATATTTTTTCAAAAGCTGTGTCACATTCAATAGGGTACGAAGCAGCTTGCTGTTATCACCAATGGAAAGTTTTTTGTAAAGTTCTGCGCTTTCCACCGACAGACCATTGATCTTGGTCACACCTTCGATTACCTGAGAAGAAAGTTCCACGACAAATCCGTCTTTGTCAAAATATGCATTTTTCCCCAGTGACGGAATATACAGATATCCAAGGATTCCTTTTTCCACCACAGTAATTTCCAGCTTTTGCGGTGATTTCAACCGAATCTGCAGAGAATCTACAAAAGGGATCTCCTCGGTTTTATTCAGTTTGTTTTCAAAGTAAACATACAGTGAATTCCAGGAATATTTTTCATCTAAAACCCAGTCTTCAATCTGCTTGTCTGTATAAATTTCATTTCCCTTTACGGAAACCTCTTTTACTACAAATACTTTCCATATCAAAACTGCTCCCAATGCAGCTACGAACGCAACTACAAGGAGAGCAGTCAGAATGATACGTAAAATTTTCTTATTTCGTCTCTTTCTACGCATACAGTTCTCCACATTTTTATCTCAGTCTGAGTTGAGAATCTTACTCCAAAATGCTGAATCATATCAACACTTTCCCGATCTGAATTGAAACTTTTTCTTCTGAATCATTACAGACTTTCTCAATGATCTTCTGTTTTTTACTGACAGCCTGCATTACTCGATGGGATGATTGGCATCAAATTTGATCCGACGAGACACATTCAGCACCAGTCCCATCTCCGTGATCAGAATCAGGATCGACGTACCTCCGTAACTGAAAAACGGCAGGATAATACCGGTATTCGGCATCCAGTTTGTAACAACCATGATATTTAACACTACCTGCAATGCAATATGTGACATAACACCGACCACCAGCAGGGAGGAAAACAAATCCGGTGCATTATTTGCGATCACCATACAACGCCAGAGCAGTAAAACAAATAACAGGATGACACAGATTGCACCAAACAATCCAAGTTCCTCACAGATAATGGTAAAAATAAAGTCGTTTTGCGCCTCTGGTACATAGCCAAGCTTCTGTACACTGGCACCAAGTCCTTTTCCAAACAGTCCACCGGAACCGATAGCATACATTCCCTGCAGAGTCTGATACACATCATCCGGATAATCCTCCGGGTGCAGCCATGCAGCAATACGTGTCACACGATAACCACCCATTTTAACACCAATGGCTCCCAGTGCAACAAGACCTGCTCCTAGGATAAAAAATTCTTTTACCTTCGGACTGACCACAAAGATCATAAGTACGGCAATACCGCCGACAATGATCGCGGTACTTAAGTTGCTGACTGCGATCACTCCTACCATAGGCAGGGCAAAAAGCAGTATCTTGATAATGGATTTCAGATCTTTTACCTGTTTTGGTATCCTGCTTAAAAGTGCTGCCATAAAAATGATCACTGCAATTTTGGCAATCTCAGATGGCTGTAACTGAATTGGTCCAATCTTCAGCCAACGGGTAGAACCGTTGGAACCTTTTCCGACTACAATAACTGCCGCACACATCAGAAATGACAGCACATAAATCGGAAAACTCAGTTTTTTCCACCATTCACACGGAATCACACTGAAGATAAACATTCCAATGAATCCAAGAAATGCACAGCCTGCCTGTCGTTTCAGGTAATGAAACGGATCGTTGAACACGTCCTGTCCTTCATAAGCGCTGACACTGTAGAGCATCACCAGCCCAAACAATACCAGAAAGATGATAATAAACAGCAGGCTGTAATCAAAATATTTGGTTGTACCCGCATCCGCAGTATTCTTATGATATTTGCGGTTACCCATGTAACATTACTCCTTTAAGGCATGAACCATTTCTTTAAACATTTTTCCCCTTACTTCATAGTTTGGGAACATTCCCCAGCTCGCACATGCCGGAGAAAGTAATACAGCATCGCCGTTTTCTGCATTTTCATAGCAGATATCGACTGCTTCCTGCAGACTGTCGGCAAATACATAATCGTGGAAGCCACATTTTTCTGCTTCCTCGGCAATCTTCTCTCTTGTCTGACCGATCAGAACCAGTTTCTTTACTTTGCCGTCAAAACTGTTAATCCACTCGGTATACTCAGACTGTTTATCATAACCGCCGCCGATCAGACAAGTCGGACGATCCATCGCCTGAATACCTTTGATGGCAGCATCCGGATTCGTCCCCTTGGAATCATTGTAGAAACGGACACCACGTTTTTCTGTGACATACTCGATTCTGTGTTCAACGGCCTGGAATGTACGCAATGCCTTGCGAATATTTTCCACCGGGACACCATAGCTCATTGCCATAGCAGTCGCTGCCATCGCATTCTCATGATTGTGACGTCCGAGAATATTTAATTCATCAGTAGAAATAACCTTCTCAATCTGACCATCATGTGCATACACGATCTTGTCACCTTCCAGATAGAAGCCTTCCTCTAATTTAGAAAGGCTGCTGAAGAAGACAACTTTCGCGGACAGATGTTTTGCCTGCTCTCTGAGTACTTCATCTTCATAATTTAATACACAGGTCTGCTCCGGTCCCTGATTCTTCGCAATGCTCATCTTTGCCGCAATGTAATTATCCATTGTATGGTGACGGTTCAGATGATCTGGCGTAATATTTAAGATTGCAGATACTTCCGGACAGAAAGTATCGATGGTCTCCAGCTGAAAGCTGCTGATCTCTGCGACTGTCACAGTATCGTCTGTATCTTCTGCAACCAGACCGGTGTATGGAATTCCGATATTTCCTACCACATGTACATGCGGATAGGTCGTCTTCATGATTTCTCCAAGCAACGCGGTAGTTGTTGTCTTTCCGTTTGTTCCGGTAATGGCAAGAACGTCGCCTTTTTTGCAGCGATATGCCAGCTCGATCTCACCCCAGATTGGGAGTCCCTCATCCCGCAGTTCATTGACAAACGGAAGATCTGTCGGTACACCCGGGCTCAATACGACCAGATCCAGTCCTGCACGGATTTTCTCCGGTAATTCACCCACATATAATTCCGGCATATGATCTGCCTCAAAATTTTCCAGCACATGTTTTTTATCCAGTTCCCGGTTTCCGTCAAATAATATGACTGCGGCACCGACGTTTTCCAGTAATTTTGCCGCTGCAATTCCACTGATTCCAGTTCCGAAAACCAGAACCTTTTTTCCTGCAAATTCCATTGCAATATTCCTCCAGATCCTTGATGTATAGTATAGTAAAACTTTTTATAATCCAATAAATGCAATCAGACACAAAATTGCTGTAACGATAGAAAATACTGCTACAACTCGTGTCTCAGACCATCCGCCAAGTTCAAAATGATGATGGATCGGTGCCATACGGAAGAACCGCTTACCACCGGTTTTCTTAAAATATACCACCTGAATCATAACAGATAAGATCTCGATCCAGTAAATCAGCCCCACGATCAGGATAAAAATCGGCATCTGCAGCATATACGCTGTGGCTGCCACAAATCCACCCAGTGCAAGGGAACCGGTATCTCCCATAAATACGCTTGCCGGATATACATTAAATAATAAAAATCCAAGTAATGCGCCCACTACCGCACAGGTAACCGGTGCGATGCCACAGGCATTTCCAACGGCTACAACGGAGAAAAATGTTGCAACCAGAATTGTTACGCTGGAAGCAAGACCATCCAGTCCGTCGGTAAAATTAACACCGTTTACGGTTCCGATCACTGCCAGAAACAGTACCGGAAGTGCCAACCAGCCAAGTTCCAGATAACGTCCACCACTAAATGGAATCAGCATAGACATTGGAATCTCATTTTTCACCAGGAAAAATGCAAAAACTGCTGTCACAACGATCTCGCAGAGCATCTTCTGCCATGCAAGCAGTCCGTCTGATCTGCGCAGAACAACTTTTAAATAGTCATCCAGAAAACCAATGATTCCAAATCCCACGGTTACAAACAGGATTGGAATGACCTTCGGATATCCTTTTACATAAAACAGGGAAGTAATCACAACTGCGATCAGAATCATAATTCCACCCATGGTCGGTGTACCGTTTTTCTTCTGATGAGACTGTAATTCTTCTCTCTCTGTATTTCCAATTTTTAATTTCCGTAAAAACGGAATCATGATCGGTCCAAGCACTGCTGTGATTGCAAATGCTACCAGAACCGGAATAATTACCTGATATGTCATTTTCACACCTCTTCTTACTGCGACATTCTCCCAATGCCGACTGTATCTTTTTTTACAACTTAATTAGTATCATACGTCTTTTCGATTTGTTTGGCAACCGCAAAATAAGTTCGACATCAATTCCCTTCCTCATTTTTATCCGTGGCTTCTGTCTGCACTTTTTCGATTCCCAGATAGGGCAGCACATTTTCGAATATTTCTTTCATCACCGGTGCCGCTACGGTTCCTCCATAATACACTCCCTGTGGATGATCGATCACCACAAGTCCAATAACCTGTGGATCCTCTGCCGGTGCAAATCCAAGAAAAGATGCAATATACTTGTGCTCGCTTCTTGGAAGTGTCTGTGAAGTCGCCGTCTTGCCGCCGATGGAATAGCCTTCGATGGCCGCTTTTTTTCCGGTTCCTTCCGACACGACTTTTTCCAGCAGTCCGCGGAGTATTTCGGATGTTTCAGTACTCACCGTCCCCTCTGTAGTGTCATAGGAAAATGTGTGGATCGTCTCTCCCTGTGCATTCTGCACAGAAACACCGAAATGCGGTGTGACGCGCCTTCCGCCGTTGATCAGCGACGCTGCAGTGGTCACAAGCTGGATCGGTGTGATCTGAAACGACTGGCCAAATGATATGGTAGCCAGTTCCACCTGTCCTATGTTGTCTTTCTTATGCATAATCGTTGCTGCCTCACCGGGGAGATCTATCCCGGTTTTGGACAACAGACCGAATTGCTCAAAATAATGGTAAAAATTATCTGCGCCAAGCCGCAGTCCCAGTTCAATAAAAACCGGGTTGCAGGAATTCATGATTCCCTGGGTAAAATCTTCTGCACCATGCCCGGTTGTCTTGTGACAGCGGATCCTGCGATCCTCCACAATTTTGTAACCCGAACAGTAAAACCGGTCACTGACGGATAATACGTGCTGTTCCAGTGCTGCTGCCGTCGTAATGATTTTGAACGTAGATCCCGGTTCATAGGTGTCGTTGATACTTGGATTACGCCACATCTGATTAAGCAGATCCTGTTTTTCCTTATCCGATATTCCCGAAACATCTGTATTTAAGGAAAAAGGCTCATTCAAATTATATTCCGGCTCATTTACCATTGCCAGAATCTCTCCATTTTGCGGATTCATCAGGATGATCCGCACACCATCTGCCCCTTTTTCCTGCAACACAGTCTGCGCTGCCTGCTCACAGTAACTTTGCAGATTATAATCCAGACTGATGGTCAGCTGATTTCCTGTCTGCGGTTCCTCCCGGCGTTCCCCTTCCTGCACCAATTCCCCGCCTGAGGCATTGGTCATGGTCAGTATCTTGCCGTCTGTCCCCGCAAGCCATTCTTCATAACGCACTTCCAGTCCCACAATCCCCTGATTATCCCCACCGGTAAATCCGATGACTTTTGATGCCAGAGCATCGTAGGGATAATAGCGGCGGTAATCCTCATCCACTTTTACCCCTGCCAGGTCATATGCCAGAATGGCATCTCCGGTCTCCTTCGGAACATTTGTCTTGATCCGCTCAATGGAGCTGATTTTTTCAACTCGTTTCCGAACCGTCTCCTCCGGAAGTTCCAGTTCCTTTTGCAGCACATTGACCACACGCTCCGGATCCTTGATCTGACTGTGGATCACGGATATCGTACATACTGATTTATTATCTGCCAAAACAATACCGTTACGATCTACAATTTTTCCCCGGGCCGCTTTGATGCTTCGCTCCCGCTCATGAAGGTCCTGTGCGATCTTTTCATAATAGACGGACCGAAATACCATAAGATAGATCAGTCTCCCAAACAATGCCGCCATCACGATAGTGATCATCAGCATCAGCGCAACAATCTTTTTTCTCTGGAAAGTCTTCAAATGCCGCATAATTGTGAACCTTAAAGCATATTTATTACACTTTATTCCACCTGAATCCCGTGCATTCCCTTTTTTGATATTTTCACAGTTATTCTGATTGTTTCTGTTTTCTCAATTTTACCAACTTTTATAACAGTTTACTGACCAGTAGTATCGGCCGGTGCCTCTGTCGGCACTTCACTGTCCATAGCTTCTGTCTGTTCTACCGGAGTTCCTTCACCTGTAATGCCAACACCTTCGTTGACACCAGTTTTCTCCTCATCCGAATAAATACCAAGATATGGAAGTGCTTCTTTAAGGATCTCTCTTGCAATACTCTGTGCATAATAGCTGTGTGCCTGATCCTCGGAATTTGCCTCATCTACAACAACATAGATGGCAACCTGTGGATTATCTGCCGGCACGGAACCGATAAAAGATACCAGATATTTTCTTGCGGATCGCGGTAATTTCTGTGCAGTACCGGTCTTGCCGCCCATGGAATAACCATCCACTTTTGCTTTCTTACCGGAACCGTTATCTACAACACCTTTTAAATACTTGCGGATTGTTGCGGATGTCTCCTCTGACACCGTCTCTTTTACCAATATCGGATCAATATTCTGAACAGTATTGCCATTTGCGTCCTGAATTTTTCCGACAACATGCGGCTGATAATATTTTCCTCCATTGATCAGGGAACAGTACCCGGTGATCATCTGGATCATCGTCACGTTATAACTCTGTCCAAAGGAGTTGGTTGCAAGGTTGATGGTGCTGAGCTGATCCTCGGTATAGATCAGGGAATCGGTACGTGCCTCACCCGGCAGATCAATATTGGTTTTCAGACCAAAATTAAAAATCTGCTGATATTTACTGAAATTTTCCGGTCCGATCAGATAAGACATCTGCATCAGCGCATCGTTACAGGAATTTTCCAACGCCTGCTGAACTGTCTCCATACCATGTCCTGCTCTCTTGATACAGCTGATATGATGTCCGGCAATAGTCTCTCCACCATCGCAGTAAAATGTCTCATTTCCGGTCAGTGTCCCCGTCTCCAGCCCGGCTGCCACCGTAAATGGTTTTGCAGTAGATCCCGGCTCATAGGTGGAGGACACGCAGAAATTGTTCCACACCTGATTCAATAATGCCAGATGATGGATCTGTTCTAACTGCTCGTCGCTGTAATGTTCACTCAGAGCGGCGCTCCACTGTTCCTCCGTCATAGCATCAATCTCATCGGTACTGTAATATTTTTTCAGTTCCACACGTTCTGCCTGTTTGATTGTTTTTGCCCGTTCTTCGTCTGTAAAATACTTATTTGTATCCGCATTCCACGGATCCTGCAGACTGAAGGTTCGGTTCGTTGCCATCGCAAGTACTTCCCCGCTGTTCGGATCCATCATGATGACACCGATATTTTTCGCGCCTTCATGACTGCTGTCCTTCATTGCATCATTAAATTCCGCAATTTTACTCTCTGTGATGGACTGAAGGTTTGCATCAATGGTGGATACAATGGTATTACCATCTGTCGCATCTTTTACTTTGATCTCATAATTCGAATCCGAATTAACATATCCATATTCTTTACCGTCAATGCCATTCAATTCATCATTATAACAATCTTCCAGTCCACCGATGCCCTCGTTACCGGATGTGGTAAATCCAAGCAGCGTACAAGCCAACGTATCGTACGGATAATTTCGGATATATTCTTTTTCAAACCAGACTCCTTTGATATTTTTTCCTGTTGTTTTATCATTCTGTAAAGCCTCAAATTCGGCAATTTCTTCATAAGGCAGTTTCTTTGCCAGAACGTAATAACGCTTCTTTGGATTTGCTTTTACATAGGTCCGGATATCATCTGTATTCAGATCAAAACACTGTGCCAGCGCTGACAGCGTCGGTTCCATATAATCTGCCTTCGATGTTAAAACACTGCAATCTAAAATGACATTGTAAACATCTGTACTCGTCGCTAAGACAGTCCCCTTTCTATCTACAATGTCACCCCTGCGAAACGGTATGGTCTTACTGCTGTATTCCTGCTGGTTCAGAACAATTTTGCCATACTTGTCTCCACTTTTTAATTCAATATAAGCCAAACGCCCCACCAGAGCAATCAGCATTCCAATGATGATCAGGAACACGATCAGCATCTTTGCTTTCATTCTGGTGAGAAATTTGTACGTAACGTTTCTTTTTTTTCCAGTTCTTTTTCTGGGTCTTCTAGGTTTTCCGGGTCTCATTCTTTCTCCTCTTTAGTTCGTTGGAATTTCCCCATACTGATTCATATAATCACTGTTCTCTACAGAATAGTAACGAACCTGCTCACTCCCCGGTGTAACCAGTCCAAGACCAATTGCGGCATTTTTGATCTGGTCAAGATTCATTGTGGTCTCCAGACGCTTCTCTGATGCCATGTTATCTGATTTCATATCAGCGATCTCGCTCTCAATCGTTGCAATATTCGCAAGTCTGGTAGTCACATCAGACTGCATATATAAAAATACGCCACATACCAGGCAACAGACAACGGTTGCACATGCAAGAAAAGCGACATATCCACGGCTCATAGCCATTGCTCTCTGTCGGTTCTGTCTTGCCGCATTGCGGCGCATCCGCTCCTTTCTCAGCTGCTCTGGGGATTTTTCCTCATATTGTCTGCGGCGCTCCGGTGCACGTTCCGGCTGACGTACCACATTTCCATCGATATAAGATTCACGACGATATTGTCTGTTTCTGTTCTCCATCTTCTACACGCTTTCTTTCTAATTTTCTATTATCTTCGTTCAAACACACGCAGTTTCGCGCTCTTCGAACGTTTGTTGTATTCCATTTCTTCTTCTGTCGGTAAAATCGGCTTTCGTGTCAGCATCTTACCAAGGGATTTCTTTCCACATACACAGACCGGAAAATCCGGCGGGCATGTACATGGATTCTCATTCCTCTTAAAATTCGTCTTTACGATCCGGTCTTCCAAAGAATGGAACGTAATAATACAAAGTCTTCCACCCGGTTTCAACATCTGGATCATCTCATCCAGAGAATCCTGAAGCACATCCAACTCATGATTTAACTCAATTCGGATTGCCTGATACGTGCGCTTCGCCGGATGTCCTCCGGTTGCCCGAACCTTTGCCGGAATCGCTGCCCGGATGATCTCATTCAGCTGTCCCGTCGTCTCGATCGGTGCTACCTCACGCGCCTGCACGATATGTTTTGCAATATTTTTTGCAAATTTATCTTCTCCATAATCACGGATCATACGGAAAAGCTCCTGCTCACTGTATTCTGCCAGAATGTCTCTTGCAGTCATACTCTGACGCTGATCCATCCGCATATCCAATGGTGCATTTTCTTCCTTATAAGTAAAACCTCGCATCGGCTCGTCCAACTGATAGGATGAAACTCCTAGATCCAGCATAATGCCGTCCACCTGCTCAATACCAATCTCTCTGAGTCGCTGTGGCATCTCACAATAATTGCTTCTTATGATCGTTACCTTATCTTCAAATGGCTTCAACCGCTCTGTTGCCGCTGCGATCGCATCTGCATCCTGATCAATTCCGATCAGCCTACCTTTGTCCGACAGTCTGCTGCAAATCTCATAACTGTGCCCGGCCCCACCTAAAGTACCGTCCACATAGATTCCATCCGGATCTGTGATGAGATTACCGACTGTTTCTTCCAGTAAAACTGATATATGAGAAAACTCCATCGTTTCGCCTTTCTATTACTTTCTTTGTTTTCACTCACCAGATTTTTTAAAACCGCAAGCCTATCTCTGACATGTGTTTTGCAATCTGATTTACATCCGCATAGTCTTTTGTCTTGAGCCAGCGTTCCTTGCTCCAAATCTCTACACGGTTAAGTACACCTGCCAGTACAGCTTCTTTCTCGATTCCCGCATGTTCACGTAAAACTGCCGGAAGCAACACTCGTCCCTGCTTATCTACTTCGCAGTCCGCTGCTCCCGAGAAAAAGAAACGTGTAAACTGACGTGCATCTTCATCTGTCAGTGGTAATTCGCTGAATTTGTCTTCGATTTTCTCCCACTCCTCATCCGAGTAAACATACAAACATCCATCCAGACCTTTTGTCACTACGAATGTTTCGCCGAGCTTTTCGCGGAATTTTGCCGGGATGATCAATCTTCCTTTTGCATCTACAGTATGATTGTATTCGCCCTTAAATCCGCGCGCCATCGAAAACACCTTCTTTCTTGGTAAATCGGATATTCGCAATCCGCTTTCGCTACTTGCTCATGAACACACTCACGTTGCTACTGCGTTCATGTTCGGTGTCTCAGTTATCCACAAAGTTATCAACCTTATCCACTTTCCACCCTTTTACACCACTTTCATCCACTTTTATATAAATATTAATGCATCTATTCGCAAAAATCAATAGCATTTTCGGAATCCATGCACAAAAAAACACCGGAATCACGCCTGATTCCAGTGTTTTTTAAGAAAATCTTCATTTTGCAAAAAAAGTGGGGCATTTTCCCACAAAAAAGTACCATTCTGTACTTTTAAGCCTCATAGTAACGTACGATCAGATCGTCCATCTTTTTACTCTGTACATAGGCATCCTCATGATCCACCCCACATTCTGTCACTACCTTGTCCAGCATTTTTCGTTCCTGTTCGATCATTTCTTTTAATTCCATCGCTTTTTGCATCCTGTGTTTCCTCCAACATATGCACTTCTTAACCTTCGTCCTGCAATAACATCTTACCATCATGTCCCCTGCCTGCAAAGGCTACATCTGTGGTTACTGTTTACACAGGATAGTTACAGTTGCTTTTCCGGCTTATCTTATTTGCAGCAGAAATCGCCGCATTCTGTATCCTGACACTGACAGGCATCTGCTCCACCACCAATTCCCACACTGTCAGCACAGCATTTACATCCGCGATTGTGCACACAGCCTTTTGCTTCACAGTCAATGTTTACGGTACTGGTCGCATATCCGGTAGAGTTACTCGGTGCGCCGCTTCTCTCCTTAAAACTCTCACAGCAGGTATCACTTGCTTTTTTCGCATTTGATCCCCCCACGGTAATATCCTCTTTTGCGCAGTAATGATCCTGATTATACAGGCAGCTTGTTACAGAACAATCTAATTGTGTCATTGTAAGATCCTCCTTTTGATTTCATACAAAAAGAGTATCTTCCTTTTCTTTAAAAATATACGAATTTTAAAAGAAAAAACATTGCCATTCACACATACCGCTCATAAACGGAAAGATATAAAAACAATATACAGACACATGACATATAAAATAAAAAATAATATGTAGCTATACAAAACAAAAGATATCCATGCAGAGATTCTTCTTCACATGGATATCAATATGTTTCTCATATTATTTTCTAATTATTTTCTGCCACAGCATTTTTTGTATTTTTTGCCGCTTCCGCATGGACACGGATCGTTTGGATATACTTTCGCTGCTTTTACAACAGTACCGGATTTCTTCTGCTCTGTGTATAACTGTTTTAATTTCTCCTCTGAGAAGATCTCTTTCCACTGAGGGAGTTCATATAACCAGTCAGCTTTTGCATCTACCATGTTTTTGTAAAGTTTTTCTTTATCAAAAGCAAGGCTTACATGGCTGTCTTCGTTTAAATCCTCAAGGTCATTTGCCTCTACAAGACTCTCATTGATTCCATCTAAAAAACCAACCATAGCCATCAGCTCGATATCAAAACGCTCTGCCAGCTCTTTGACAGTTCCCTCTACAACCTCATCCGGGTTGGAAAGAAGTTTCTCATATACGCTTTTCTCAATTGCAAAGTAACGGCTCCAGAAGTTCTGAAGCTGACCTCTGTCTGCATTTTCATTAAAGGCAACTGCCTGCCAATCCTGTAATAATCCCATTATTTTTACCACCTTTTATTTATTTTATTCATCATTGCGCATTACTGCATGTTTTAGTATACCTCATACACGCCATGTTTGTAAACTGTATTTTTTCGAATCCGCTTCTATTTTCATGAATATATTTTCCTGATCCGGTTATAATGAAAATGAACACAAAAGACAAGTTTTTTTAACTTATCCTCCCCTATTTTATGGAGGGAAAGCTCTCACTTTCCTGACACAGAAAAATGCCGCCGCAGCGTTGTCCCAAACCTGTGGCGGCATTTTTCATCTTATGATTGTTTTTCTATATTCGATTTTTATTTTCTGTAAGCAAGTGCATTCCAGCGCAGTTCATTTTTCAGCTGACGGATGGTGGTATCTTTGTCAATGTAAACAGCTTCGATACCCATTGCATCTGCCCAGTCACCCATCTGTTCTGCAGTCAGATCATAGGAGAATGCAGTATGGTGTGCACCGCCTGCAAGGATCCAGCTTTCGGCCCCTGTGATCAGGTTCGGCTGCGGTGTCCAGAATGCGGTAGCAACCGGAAGTTTCGGCATCGGTTTCTCTGTCTTTTTGCAATCTACATCGTTGATGATCAGACGGAAACGATCTCCAAGGTCAATCAGGGAAGTTGCGATGGCCGGACCTGTCTTTGCAGTAAATACCAGACGTGCCGGATCTTCTCTGTCACCCATGGATAACGGCTGCTCTTTGATGCTGATCGGGCCGTCTGCGATACTCGGGCAAACCTCCAGCATATGAGCTTCAAGAACACCCTCTTTTCCCGGAACCAGATTGTAAGTATAATCCTCCATAAAGGAAGTTCCTTTTGCATCTTTCATGCCCTGAGTCATGATTTTCATAACACGTACCATGGCAGCTGTCTTCCAGTCACCTTCACCACCGAAACCGTAACCTTTTTCCATCAAACGCTGGATAGCCAGTCCCGGAAGCTGCTGTAAGGCACCCAGATCTCCAAAATGTGTTACGATCGCCTGATAGTTTTTCTCCTCCAAGAAACGTTCAAAGCCAATCTCAATGCCTGCCTGAACTGCCACATGTTTCCGGAACTCTTTTTCGTCTCTGCCTTCTAACAGGATCTGATATCTGCTGTAATATTCCTCTACCAAAGTATCAATATCTGCCTGAGAAACAGCGGAAACTGCCTCTGCGATCTCGTTTACCGGATAAGCATCTACTTCCCATCCGAATTTGATCTGTGCTTCTACTTTGTCACCCTCAGTAACAGCTACATTTCTCATGTTATCAGCAATTCTCATCACGCGGATGTGACTGCTTTCCACAACACCTACTGTGGTGCGCATCCAGGAACCGATTTTTTTCTGAACTTTTTCATCTTCCCAGTAGCCAACTACGATTTTGCGTTCCATGCCAAGGCGGCTGAAAATATGACCATACTCACGATCACCGTGTGCAGACTGATTTTCATTCATGAAATCCATGTCGATGGTATCATACGGAATCTCGCGATTAAACTGTGTATGCAGGTGCAGTAACGGTTTTCTGTACTCCTGCAGACCAAGGATCCATGACTTTGCCGGTGAAAAAGTGTGCATCCATGTGATAACTCCGGCACAATTTTCATCATTATTTGCCTCGTTAAAAGTCTGACGGATCAGTGCGTTTGTGATCAGGGTTGGTTTCCAGACTACTTCATACGGAAGGTTTCCGGAAGCATTTAATGCGTTTACGATAATTTTGGCATGTTCTGCCACATGTGCAAGACATTCGTCTCCGTATAAGTCCTGAGAACCGGTACAAAACCAAAATTTGTAATCTTTCTGCTGAATCATAGTATGTTTCCTCCTCATAAATATTGTTTATGTTTCATAGTTTTCATTTTTATTTTTTTGCTTACATTGCAATAGTCATTTTTATCATCAAGCAGATAGTTGCAATCCGCTCACACTGCTTGTTGCGTTTCTTATACAATTAAAACAGTGACTTTCTTCATTTCCTCAAATCGTTAGTTATTCTGTCCATAATATGCATTCGCACCATGCTTTCTGTAATAGTGTTTGTCCTGTAATTCCTGCGGTGCCGGCTGATTCTGCGGATTGATCATCTCACAGCGTGCTGCCATTTTTGCAACTTCTTCTAACACTACGGCGTTATGCACTGCTTCGTTTGCATCTTTGCCCCAGGTAAACGGACCATGGTTTTTGCATAATACAGCAGGTACTGCAATGTAATCTTTGCCACGGCTTTCAAACTCATCTGCGATCAGCACACCGGTATTGTGCTCATAACCTTCGTCAATCTCTTCTTTCGTCAGATTCCGCACACACGGAACCTCGCCGTAAATATAATCTGCATGAGTTGTTCCGTAACACGGAATATCACGCCCTGCCTGTGCCCAGCTTGTTGCCCAGGAAGAATGGGTATGTACGATTCCTCCAATATTTTGGAAACGATTATACAGGACCACATGGGTTGCCGTATCAGAAGATGGATTGTAGCGTCCCTCTACCTTATTTCCCTGTAAATCCACAACAACCATATCTTCCGGTGTCAGAAGGTCATATTCCACACCACTTGGTTTGATAACAAATAATCCGGATTCCCGGTCAATGCCGCTGACATTTCCCCATGTAAAAGTAACCAGTCCATATTTCGGAAGCAACATATTTGCTTCGTATACCTGTTTTTTTAACTCTTCCAGCATGACAAAATTCCTCCACTCTTTCGATATATCTGAAAATCTTCCTTATATAGTTTGCGCTCATTATGTTTATTACAATTCCAGATTACCGCAATTGTTCCACCGCTGCGCGCTCAATGGCAAGACCAGCTTTATAATCTTTCATAAACGCCTCAAAACCTTCCACATCAGCAGCATCCGGCTGCATTACGCTGCCTTCTTCCCCATGGAAAATCACGGCATTCAGATAATCCGGTAATGTCTGTCCCTCTGCCTTTCCGATCATATAAGCTGCCAGAAGTGCAATTCCCCATGCACCGCCTTCTCCGGCTGTCTCCATAACAAAGACCGGTGTCTGCATGGCCGCTGCCATCACACGCTGTCCCACACCTCTGGTCAGGAAAAAGCCTCCATGACCAAGCATTTTATCAATCTGTACTTTTTCTTCTTTTACCAGAATATCCATACCGGCTTTTAATGCGCCAAGTGAGGTCAGCAGATGTACACGCATGAAGTTTGCAAGATTAAATTTGCTGTCCGGTCTGCGCACAAACAATGGTCTGCCTTCTTCAAAACCGGTAATACTCTCTCCGGAAAAATAATTATAGGCCAACAAACCGCCACAATCTGCATCGCCTTCCAGCGCTTTTCGATACAGTGTACCATATAAGCTATCCATATCCGGTTTCACGCCAAAAGCTTCCAGTGCTTCTCCAAATAATCCTACCCATGCATTCAGGTCGGAAGTACAGTTGTTGCAGTGTACCATTGCCACCGGTTTGCCATCCGGAGTTGTTACCATATCGATTTCTTCATAATATTTCGAAAGTGCCTGCTCCAGTACGATCATGGCAAATACACTGGTTCCTGCGGATACGTTTCCGGTACGGACTGCCACACTGTTTGTCGCTGTCATGCCAGTTCCGGCATCGCCCTCCGGCGGACAAAGCAAGATGCCTGCTTCCAGATCTTCTGCCGGATCTAACAATTTTGCACCTGCCGCGGAAAGAACACCTGCTTTTTCTCCGGCTGCCAGTACTTTCGGGAAAATGTCGGTCAGATGATAATCCAGACCTTTTTCCTGTAATAATGCGTCAAATTTTCCTGCCATTGCCGCATCGTAATCGTTTGTATTAGAATCAATCGGGAACATACCTGCCGCTTCACCGACACCAACCACTTTCTCTCCGGTAAGCTGCCAGTGAATGTAACCTGCCAGCGTAGTCACAAAACTGATCTGGCTTACATGGGACTCCCCATTTAAAATTGCCTGATACAGATGTGCCACACTCCAACGCTGCGGAATGTTAAAGGAAAATGTCTCAGAAAGCTCTTTTGCTGCCTGCTCTGTCATCGTATTTCTCCAGGTACGGAACGGTACCAGAAGCTGGTCCTGTTCATCAAACGCCATATAACCATGCATCATTCCACTGAATCCCATAGCAGCAACCCGTTTTAAGGTCTCACCGTATTTTTCCTGTACATCCTGTTTCAATTTTGCATAACAGTCCTGCAACCCTTCCTTAATATCGGTCAGGCTGTAAGTCCAAATCTGGTTTTCCAGACGGTTCTCCCATCCATGGCTTCCGGAAGCCAGCGGATTGCCCGATGTATCGATCAGAACCGCTTTGATTCTGGTAGAGCCAAATTCCATTCCAAGTACTGTCTCACCTTTGCGGATCAGTTCTGCAATTTTCACATTCTCCATTGTATTGCCCCCTTTTCTTTCTCAATTCGATTATCTTGTAATATCACGTTTTTTGTCTAAAATTTCCTATGTAAACTTCTCTTATCTTTCAGTACTTCTATCATAAATCATTTCTGAAAAAATCAAAAGAATTTTATTATTCATTTTCTGGACATTTATTAACCTGATGTATAAAATAAGAATAACGTAATCCGAAAAATATCTAAATTAATATGATCTGGAGGCTATTATGCTCGCTAACTTTGAACAAAGAGATACCAGTGGCGCCGAACGCGTATGGACCGGCCGTTACCGCAACCTGCACAATCTTCCCCACTGGCATCTGGAAAACGAACTGATCTGTGTGGAGCGGGGAACCGTCACCGTCTCTCACAACCATCGGGAATATACACTGACCACCGGTGAAGCCATTTTTCTTGCCAGCGGTGAAATCCATTATATCAAAAGCGATCCGGACAGCATCACTGCCATTACTTTATTTGACGTGGCGTTGACAGCAGATCTCACGAACCATTATCAGCTCTGCTGTGCCAGACTTTCCGGCAATTATCCGATTCTGGATACTTTTTCGGCAATTCAGGAAGAACGGACTTTGAAAAAGCCTTTTTTTGAACAGCAGACCTGTGTTCTGATCACGGAACTGATGATCCGCATTTTCCGGGAAGAAGCCTACACACCGCTGAGCAGTCACCCGGAACATTCTTCCATTGACAATTATAAACATCTGCTGGACGAAATTGATGCCAATTACAGCTATATTACCTTTTCGGATGCTGCTGCTTTCATGGGATTGTCAGAACCGTATTTTTCCCGGTTTTTCCGGAAAATCTCAGGCATGACATTTTCCAGATATCTGAACACGGTTCGATTAGAACACGCCATCCGCATGCTGCAGGAGCATCCACGGCGATTGTCCGTGACAGAAATTGCTTCACTCTGCGGTTTTGAAACAATCCGGCATTTTAACCGTGTCTTTCGTGACATCACCGGCATGTCCCCACGGGAACTGCCACCAAACTATGTCCCGGATTTCAAGCCGATCCGCCGGATCGAAGACGCTTTTAATCCAACACTGCAAAGTTCTGAGCTATTGACGGAATCAGATACACAGGAGTAAGATAAGAAAAGAAACAGAAATGGAGAATTTATTTATATGAAAAAATTGAAACAAATCACCGCTCTCATCGGTGTGATCGCACTGATCGGATTATATGTGTCTACACTGGTTCTGGCATTAATCGGAAGTGCGGAAGCGATTAACTTGTTAAAGGTTGCCGTGTATGCGACGATTGTGTTGCCGGTACTGTTATGGGCATATTCTTTCATCTACCGTTTGCTGAAAGGGAAACAGAATGATGATACGTCTGATAAAAAATAAAATTTAATATAAGACGAAATCAAAGACTCTTTCTGCAACCGCTAGCCGTTCGTTACCTTCGTTTTGCTTCAGTTTTATCGCGCTCACTTCCAACTCCTATAAAAGCTGGTCGTCTCTCGTTCGCGCAAAATTCGCAAAACTCAGTCACTTACTGAATCGCTTGTCGCAGAAAGAGTCTTTGATTTCGTCATTTACACAGTGAATTTTTCACTTTTCAGTTACAATGTCACTTTGCATCACATAGTTTTATTATTACAGTTAGAGATATAGTTACATTCACACAATTAAATCACATTATTATTCCGTTGTAGCCGAAGTATCGGAAGATGTATCGTCAGCATCATCGGTATCGCCAACTTTCAAATCATCTACACCTTTATTCAACGTAGTGTTTACATAACTGCTGCCAACCAGATAAACATTATCATCACCGCTGACCTGTACATAAATACCGCCCACGATTTCATTTTCCATTCCAAAAGTCAGTGTTTTTTCACTGCCATCCGAAAAGTTCAATGTCACCTGCTGCGTCGGCTGATCAATCCCGTACTCTGATACATCTTCAGGACTCTCTACGGTACTGTCCGCTGTCATGCTGCCAAGAGAGGAAAGCATGGTTTTCATTTTATCTGCATCAATCTGTGCCGTCGGATCTGTACTGCAGCTCCAGGTATCATCCGTTTTGGTAAATTCCAGTGTTTCACCGGAATATTCATAGGAAATCCCCGTCACATCATCGGATGCAAACTGCAATGCATAGACTTTCTCGTCTTCTTCCTGCTGTGCTGCTTTCTGGTCCTGTTTTTTCTGATATCCTTTCAAACCTGCAGATGCCGCTACAATCGCCACCAACGCAACCACCAAAATTATCCATTGTTTTTTTCTCATTACAAATTCCTTTCCAGCAAAGGAGACTCTGTACGCAATTCCCGTCATTGTAAACGAACCTATTATTTAAACTGCGTACATCTCCACAGAATATTTCCTACGCGCGGCGTCTTCGATACCAGATCACAATGCCAATCACAAGCAATACCACCGGAAGTACCATAACAAGTAATGTCTCACTCATAATAGCAACAGACTGATTTACAGACAACGTTGTATATGTGTACGGTTTTGCATCAATGGATACCGCTGAATCTGAACTTGCAAATGTGCTTGCAATTCCTTTGAACAGTGCAAGGTTCTGTCCGGACACAATGGAATCAGCATCATTGGAAAATGCCAGAACAGATGCCACTACGGTAATATCTGCACCGCTCTCACTGTCTGTTACATTCGCTGCCAGTGTAAATTTGCCTGTCTGATCTCCGGATTCTTTTTCAAATGTTGTAATATTGGAAATATCTGTTTTCACATAAGCATTATCAGATGTCGTCAATAGATCCGTCCATGTGATAGTATCCGGATGTGCACCTGCATTTGTCAGTGCCTGTGCATACGGCATAAATACATAGTTGGTCACCTTGGAAGTCTGCGTTGCAGAAGCCACATCCGGCAGCAGATAAAACGGATACTGATAATAATGGGAACTGTCAGAATCCATAACCACTCCGCTTGTCACCTGAATATCATAAGCAGACAGAATGCCGTCAAAATTCGGTGTATCTTCGGTTTTGTTATATGCAGTCGTAACGACCAGTTTTCCGCCACCTGCAAGATATTTGCTGATTTTTGCTGCATCATCTGCGGAGAAATCAGAGGTTGGACCGTTTATGATTACAGCTGCTGCATCCTCAGGAATTGCTTCTTCCTGTAATAAAGTCAGATCTTCCACGGATATGTTCATTTTTTCCAAAGCTGACTTGAAGGTATCATCCAGAGCTGTCTCACCATGACCGGTAATGGTGTATACCTTTGGCAGATCTTCGCTGGTTACATAACTGATGGCACTGGTCAGCTGACCTTCACCGTCATATGCAGATTTTGTCTGTGTATAAGTAGAATAATCCACATCATACTGATACAGATCACTGCCAGATACCACTTTGGAAGTATTGCCGCAAACCACAATAATGCTGCCGTCAGACGGCGCCGTATCCGTATAGCTTGCATAGAAATTCGGGGAAACCGCCGGATCAATATATTCTACTTTGATATGAGAAGATACATCCTTATAATTGCTCAGTGTCCGTGCCACTGTATCATCTGCACTCTTTTCGGATGATAATACATATAAGGTAACATCCTGTTTTAAATTTTTGACCAGATTTACACTGTCATCGGTCAGTGTATACAGATTCTGAGAAGTCAGATCCACGCTTTTTGCTTTCTCCGGCAATTCATTTGCAAATACATTTACTGCCACAACAATCGCAAGCCCGATCACTACAAAACTGGAGTTGAACACGCCTCTTCGGATTTTCTTTGCACTTACGGACCAGCGGTGTTTCTGTACAAGCTGGCAGGTCAGGAATAAAAATAATGCCGTGCCGCTGACATAGTAAACAATGCCCGTCACATCCAAAATCCCATTACAGAAATTTTCAAGATGTGTCTGTGTACACAAAGCATTCAACACTTTTGTTACCACATTTTCACTGCTGGAGATCAGTCCTGTGATCTGCTGCATCATAAATCCGATAAAAAGCAGAGCAAAAGACAGTACTGCTGCGATCACCTGACTCTCTGTCAATGCAGAAACAAAAACACAGATGGCGATGGAAAGACATCCATACAACCAGATTCCCAAAATAGCCGCATAGGACTCTGCCATTGGCACACTGCCAAACCGTGACAATAACAACGGGCAGAGACAAATGGCACCGATTACAACAGAAAAAATTGCTGCCAGCGCCAGAAACTTGCCAATAATAATTTTCGGAATAGAAACCGGTGCTGTATACAACAACTGATCTGTTTTCATTCTTCGATCCTCTGCCATACTGCGCATTGTAAGGATTGGTATGATAATAACCAGTACAAATGCTACATTGGAGAGGGAATAAGACAGATACGGAGTCCCGTAGATCAGGTTATTTGCCACAAAATATAAATTAAATACGAAGAAAAATGCTGCAAGGAAAATCCATCCGATCACAGAGGTGAAATATGCCTTCAGCTCTCTTTTTAATACTGCCATCATGCTTTCTGCACCTCCTCAGATCCGGTCAGCTCAAGGAATACATCCTCCAGCGTCTTTGTATTTACTTTCATCTCTAATAAAATAAGCTGATGTGCAACACAGTAGCGGAACACAGCCTCCCTGATATCCTGATTTTCTTTTGCCATGACAGAGAGATGATATTCTCCATTCTGTGTCTCCACAGGCTGTTCGGATGTTTCTTCGGAAGCATCCGTGCCTGGTGTTTCATCCTTATCAGATTCTGTTACTTCCTCCGAAATCTCTCTGGTGATCTCAAAGGATTTCACACCCGGAATTTCTTTCATCTGTTCTACATCGCTGCGCGCGCCGCTGACTGTCACTTCTAACTGCTGTGCACCGCTCATGCGGCTTTCCAGATGTTCCATAGAATCACTGGCAACCAGATTTCCTTTGGAAATGATAAATACATGATCGCATACCGCACTGATTTCCTGCAAAATATGAGAGCTCAAGATTACGGTATGTTTTTCTTTTAACGAACGAATCAGATCACGAATCTCAATGATCTGCTTCGGATCAAGTCCTACCGTCGGCTCATCCAGAATAATGATCTCCGGCATACCGATCAGTGCCTGAGCCAGTCCGACTCTCTGTCGATAACCTTTGGACAGATTTTTGATCAGTCGATCCTTCACATCATGCAATTTCGTCAGGTCCATCACCTGTTTGATGTCTGCGTTTCTGTTATGCTTGTCGATTTTTTTCAATTCTGCCACAAAATGCAGGTATTCCTGCACTTTCATATCACCATATACTGGTGGAATTTCCGGCAGATAACCGATGCATTTCTTTGCCTCCTCGGGATTTTTATTAATATCGAACCCGTTGATTTTTACCTCACCAGAAGAAGCGCCAATGTAGCCGGTAATGATGTTCATCGTCGTGGATTTTCCTGCCCCGTTTGGTCCAAGAAATCCGTAGATATTGCCTGACTCAAGTGTCAGGTTCAGATCATTTACCGCCACATTGGCGCCGTATTTTTTCGTAAGATGACTGATTTCTATCAAAACACTTCCTCCTTCAACTTCCATAAAATTACTTATGGAACTATCTTATAGAGGAAATGTGTTAAATATTAGGAAAAAATGTGTCAATTATGTGTCCTTTTTCAACTCACGATCCGTATTTTTCAGAATCTGATCTATCGAATCCGGATTCTGCTAAATGTAATACATACTCTCGTCGTATTTTTCAAATTCCTGATAATCTTTTACCAGATCCGCCAGTGTAAGATTCATCAAAAGTTCATCTAAGCGATGATTGACTTCATCAATGACTCTTGTCTGAATTGCTACTGCAATCCCTTTACAGGCACTTTCTTCTGTCGTATCTTCATCCGCAATGTGATATGTTCCATCCAGTGCTTCCAGAATCTCTGCCACTGTAATTTTCTCTGCCGGATGATTCAGCAGATATCCTCCCTGCGGTCCTTTGATACTTTTTACGATTCCGGCTCTGCGCAATGCAGCGAAAACCTGCTCCAGATACTGTGGGGAAATGTCATTTCGTTCTGCAATACTGTTCAATGCCACATGTCCGTTTTTGGCATGTACGGATAAATCGATCAGAGAAATCAGTCCATATCTGCTTTTTTTCGAAAACTTCATAGGCATCTCCTACTGGATTACTTTGAAAGCCTCGTCCAGATCCTGAATGATATCGTCAATGTTCTCTGTACCGATAGAAAGACGAATTGTGTTTGGTTTGATTCCCTGATCAGCAAGTTCTTCCGGTGTGCACTGGCTGTGTGTAGTTGTTGCCGGATGGATAACCAGGGATTTTACATCTGCAACGTTTGCAAGCAGGGAGAATAACTCCAGATTGTCGATGAAATCTTTTGCTTTCTTCTCATCACCTTTGATCTCAAATGTGAAGATAGAACCACCGCCGTTCGGGAAGTATTTTTTGTATAATGCCTGCTGGCTTGGATCTTCAGATACAGACGGATGATGTACACGCTCTACCTGTGGATGGTTGTTTAAGTACTGAACTACTTTCAGTGCGTTCTCTACGTGACGCTCTACACGTAAGGACAGGGTCTCAAGTCCCTGTAAGAACAGGAATGAGTTGAACGGAGAAACGGTTGCTCCTGTATCACGCAGTAAGATTGCACGGATCTTTGTAACAAAAGCTGCCGGTCCAACTGCTTTTGTGAAGCTGATTCCGTGGTAGCTTGGGTTCGGCTCTGTTAAAGAAGCGAATTTTCCAGATGCTTCCCAGTCAAATTTTCCGCTGTCTACGATAACACCACCGATGCTTGTTCCATGTCCGCCAATGAATTTTGTTGCAGAATGAACAACGATATCTGCACCGTATTCAATCGGACGAACCAGATATGGTGTTGCAAATGTATTGTCGATTACCAGCGGGATTTTATGCTCATGAGCAATGTTTGCCAGTGTCTCGATATCTACTACATCAGAGTTCGGGTTACCAAGTGTCTCGATGTAAAGTGCTTTTGTATTGTCCTTGATTGCTGCTTTTACTTCGTCAATGTTGAACGGATCTACGAATGTAGTCTCGATACCATACTGTGGAAGTGTATGCTCAAGTAAATTAAAGGAACCACCGTAAATATTTTTTGCTGCTACAATATGGTCTCCGGCCTGAGCAAGATTTTCAATGGTATAAGTAATCGCTGCCGCTCCGGAAGCTACTGCTAATGCTGCAACGCCGCCTTCCAGTGCTGCCATTCTCTGCTCAAATACGTCCTCTGTCGGGTTTGTCAGACGTCCGTAAATATTACCTGCATCTGCAAGTCCGAAACGTGCTGCTGCATGATCGCAGTTACGGAATACATAAGAAGATGTCTGATAAATCGGTACTGCTCTTGCATCTGTAACCGGATCCGGACTCTCCTGTCCTACGTGTAACTGTAATGTCTCAAATTTAAAATTTCTGTCTTTTCTTGCGATTTTCTCTGCCATTGTTCTTTCCCTTTTGCCTTTCAATAATTCGTTGTGTTCAGGACCTGCAAATGCCGCTCCTGTTTGTTATCTTTGTTTCACAGATCCTGACCGTCCTGATTGGATGTTTTTTTATGCCTCTGTGAATAATGGTGTTGAATAATATCTGTCACCTGTATCCGGTAATAATGCTACAATTGTTTTTCCTGCAAATTCCGGACGTTTTGCTACCTGAATTGCTGCGGATAATGCTGCTCCGGAAGAAATTCCGACTAAAACGCCTTCTTTCTTTGCCAGAAGTTTTGCTTTCTCAAATGCATCATCATTTTCAATTGTGATAATTTCATCATATACCTGTGTATTTAATACGTCCGGTACGAAACCAGCGCCAATACCCTGAATTTTGTGAGCTCCGCTCTTACCTTCGGAAAGTACCGGAGATGTTGCAGGCTCTACTGCGATAATCTTGACATCCGGATTTTTGGATTTCAGATATTCGCCTGTACCTGTTAATGTTCCGCCTGTACCTACACCTGCGATAAATACATCTACATTTCCGTCTGTATCGTTCCAGATCTCCGGACCTGTGGTTGCTTTGTGTGCTGCCGGGTTTGCCGGATTTACAAACTGTCCCGGGATGTAGCTGTTTGGAATCTCTTTTGCAAGTTCATCTGCTTTTGCAATGGCTCCTTTCATTCCTTTGGAACCTTCTGTTAAAACGATCTCTGCTCCATAAGCTTTTAAGATGTTTCTTCTCTCAACACTCATAGTCTCCGGCATAGTAAGGATGATTCTGTATCCTTTCGCTGCTGCGATAGCTGCAAGACCGATACCTGTGTTTCCTGAAGTCGGCTCAATGATTACAGAACCTTCTTTTAATAATCCTTTTGCTTCAGCGTCCTCGATCATTGCTTTTGCAATTCTGTCCTTGACACTTCCTGCCGGATTGAAGTATTCTAATTTTACAAGGATTTTAGCGTTGAGGTTCTGATCTTTCTCTACATTCGCAACCTCAACCAGTGGTGTGTTACCGATTAAACCAAGTGTTCCTTTATAAATGTTAGCCATTGTTTCGTCCTCCTATAAATCATATCTGTTTTCTATGTTTTATTTGTTGAGTGTATTATATTCCCATTATTCCTATTTGTCAACTAGGTTTTTGAAGATTTTTTATATTTTTTATTCTCCCAGTTCACTCGTACCACTCATAAAGATAACGATTATGCTCGCATAAGGAGTTATCTTTATGACTAGGGACGAAAGGAGCGCCGTTTTTTGAGCAAAAAAAGACCTTCTTCAGACACTTTTTTGTCTAAAGAAGGCCTTTCCTTGTTTAACCAACTTATCAGGTATGTTTTGTATATATCATTTTATCTTCTCGATAAAGACATTATAGCAGAAACCGCGCCACATAGCACTCCTGCACAAGCCCAGATGATCCATGTCAAGTCCCATCGGTTCGTCAAAAAGCTGACCGCCAGAAAGATTGCCGTCACAGAACACCAGTAAATCCTGGAAATCTGCGTTCTTCTGCCACTGTTCTGTTTATTTTTCAGGCTGTAATCATCTTCCTCCAGTAAAATCCTGTAACTTCCCGTAATGGTTCCGGACCATACAAAGAAAAAAGTTGCGATTGCCACAAAAATCAGCAAAACGCCAAGACTGTATATATAATAAATGTCCGGCATGGAAAAGGCCGCCATCAGCATCATAGGAACCACACTGAGAATGGAAAGAACCACTCCCGTCACAACGCATTTGCGACTCAGCAGTGCAAATTCCTGTTTTTCTTCCAGAATCATAGCCCGAACTTCATCATCCGCTATAAGATGCTGTGTTTCAAAGAACTGAAAACGTTCCTGGGGCGTGCCCTTAATGATAAAAATTGCGACTGCCACAGCCACCATACATAGAAGAATCACAATGCCCATTCCGCCTGCCATATCCTCTGTGATTGGAAGCACCTTATATTCTGCCGTTCCGCCAAGCAGTAAAAGCCATACAGGAGACAATACACACAGAAATGTTCCTAATGCGATCCACGGAGCTTTATGCTTTGCCCATTCAATATAATCCTTTGCTTCCTGCATGGAAACATGATGCGTCGGAATTTCTTCGTTTCGTGTATCTTCTCCAAATTGCTGCTGTGTGTCATTTTGATTATTCACAAAATTTCCCCTATCAGGTGGTTCCATTTTCATCCGTTCATTCTGTAAATCTTCAAATACTGCGTTTCTCTCGTTCAGATCCATTTCTTCTTTTAAGAGAGCATCCGTAGACACATCAAAAATCTCACTCATCTTTAAGATTTTATCCAGATCCGGCACGGACGCTCCGCTCTCCCATTTCGATACGGACTGTCTGGATACCGAAAGCTGCTGCGCCAGTTCTTCCTGCGACCAGCCGCGCTGCTTTCTCAATGCCATAATTTTTTCCGCAAGTTTCATAACTCTTGATACCTTTCCTATTATAAATAAATTGTTTCCATCTGATAGAAGGAAATATGCTATCACATACTTACCCGCTATTATCAATAGAACATTTTTCCATTCAGCGTATTACCTATCAAACAAAAAATCCATCAGAATACGTTCTGCTTTTGATGTCCTCATCAAAACTTCTCCTGATGGATTCATTATACGAAAAATCCCGATTGACAACCACCAATTACCCTTGAAAATCCGTCAACTGCCAGTTGCATCTTCCCGATTTTTTCGCTTTTCTATATTTTTCTTCTTGATTCTAGCATTTTCTGATCTTTTTTACTATCTTTTGATTCTGTATACAAAACACAAATTCCTTTTTTGCTTAGATCCTATGCTTCCTCTTTTTTCTCTACTTTATCGTAATCATCCAGGAAGTGATGTTTCACACCACCCTGCTTATAGGCGATAACCGTACTTAAGTTGACATTCTCCACACTTTTAAAAATATTGGATTCCACGAACGGATTTGTCTCTTTCAACTGACGAATCAGATTTTTCACTTCCACACGTTTAGAAATATTCTCACCGCCGCAGGTGCTGCAGGTATCAGTAAACTTACATGCACACTGGATAAAATGCAGGTCATTGCTGTCACGCCATTTCTTGATATCATCCTCGCGGATCAGATACAGCGGACGGATCAGCTCCATACCTTCAAAATTTGTGCTGTGCAGCTTTGGCATCATGGTCTGCATCTGGGCTCCATAGAGCATGCCCATCAGAATAGTCTCAATGACATCATCGTAATGATGACCTAAAGCAATCTTGTTGCATCCAAGTTCCTTCGCCTTGCTGTAGAGATGTCCACGGCGCATTCTCGCACACAGATAACACGGTGATTTTTCTATATTAAATACTGCATCGAAAATGTCCGACTCAAAAATCGTGATTGGGATATTCATTCTCTTTGCGTTTGCCTCTATGATCTGTCTGTTTGCCGGACTGTATCCCGGATCCATGACCAGAAATACCACTTCAAAATTAAACTTGTTGTGGCGTTTCAACTCCTGGAAAAGTTTTGCCATCAGCATGGAATCTTTTCCACCAGAGATACAGACTGCGATCTTATCCCCCTCTTTTACCAGCTCGTATTCACGTACCGCACGGGTAAAACGGCACCAGATAGTTTTCCGGAACTTTTTGCGGATACTCTGTTCGATTTCCACATACTCCGGAGTCTCTTCCTCTTTTTGGGCTTCTTCTTTCTGTTTCATAGATTCCATCAGCCATGCTAAGTATCCACCGTTCAGGCTTCGGGCATCCACACCGGCTTCCTGCAGTGCTTCTGCTGCCGGAACGCTCATCTCACCTTTCTGGCAATAAATAACAACTGTTTTATTTTTATCAATTTCCTGTGATTCCGACAGTTCCTCTGCGCTCAGAGCCACACTGCCCGGGATCACGCCGTAGGAACGCGCACGCTCATCCCGGATATCTACTAACTGATAGCTGTCTTCCGGCATTGCAGACAGTTCCTGTACGGATAATTGTATTTCTCCCATATGCTCTCCATTTCTATATCACTTATATGCTTCATTCTCACTGGTAGTTACATTTATATTTCTAACCGATACTATAAAAACAATACTTTTCTACTGCGGCAGTTCTGTCAGATCTTTTGTAATCTCACCTGCAATGATCAGTCCGACTACTGACGGTACAAAAGCCATGCTTCCCGGAATCTGACGGCGCACGGTACATTTTCTTGCGGTTCCCGGCGGGCAGACACAATTATTTTTACAGCTGTTTTCGGAATCTTCGATCGGACTCATCGGTTTTTCTTTGGAATAAACCACCTTCAGATGATCAATCCCACGTTTTTTCAACTCACGACGCATCACTTTTGCTAATGGGCAGACTGAAGTTTCATAGATATCTGCTACTTCAAAAGCAGACGCATCCATCTTGTTTCCTGCTCCCATGGAGCTGATGATTGGCACACCTGCGGCTTTTGCCTGCTCCACAAGCATCAGCTTTCCGGTGACGGTATCAATTGCATCTACCACATAATCATACTGAGAAAAATCAAACTGATCTGCAGTGTCCGGCATATAAAACGTCTTATATGTGTTGACCACCGCCTTCGGGTTAATCTCCAGAATACGCTCTTTCGCTACATCTACTTTATATTTTCCAATGGTTTTTCTTGTTGCAAAAATCTGACGGTTCAAGTTTGTCAGACAGATTCGGTCATCATCGATCAGATCCAGTGTTCCAACGCCCACACGCGCAAGTGCTTCTACGGTGTATCCGCCGACACCACCGATACCAAATACGGCCACTCTGGCATTGAACAGGCGCTGCATGTTGTCTTCTCCCAGAAGCAGTTCCGTTCTGGAAAACTGATTCAGCACAGCCGGACGCGGCTTATGTGCACATTCTGTATGCAAAGAAGTATTTTCTTCCATTCGTGTCTCCTCCAATGTATTTCTAATATTTTTCGAACATTTCAGAACCTTTTCTTTTTACCAGATTCTGTATTGTTTACTATTTTACTATGAATTGCCTGTGATAGTATAGCGGATTTTCATACAAAAAACAATTACTTCTCTGAAAATAAACAATTTTCCTATCCAATAAAAAACCCATGGAGCCTATTTTTCAAAGTTCCACGGGTTTCTTATCCTTAAGCACAATCATTTTTCATCACAACATGCTTTTATTTATTTTTCTCCTGTTCATCCAGCAGATTTTCCATACTCTTCAAACCGATATACAGTGTTGAAGTGTTATGCAACAGTGAAGATGTGGTCGGCTGAATGATTCCGCCAACACCAAGCGCGATCAGTCCTGCATTAAACGCTACGATAAAGCGATAATTGCGATGGATGCGCTGCATCAGCCTGTTACTGATCTTCTTCAACGTCACGATCTCATGCAGATCATCAGCTGCGATGGTAATGTCTGCGATCTCACGGGCAATGGCTGCACCATCGCTGATGGCCACACCTGCGTCAGCGGCTGACAGAGCCGGTGAATCGTTGATTCCGTCACCGATCATAATTACTTTATGACCAAGTGCTTTCTCCTGTTCTACGAAGTTTGCTTTATCTTCCGGCAGAACTTCAGAATAATACTCATCTACACCGACTTTGCGTGCAATTGCTGCTGCAGTACGCTCGCTGTCTCCAGTCATCATAACAATTTTTTGGATACCATTGTCACGCAGATCCTGAATGACATCCGTTGCTTCCTCACGTACAGGATCTTCGATACAGATAACGGCTGCAAGCTGCTGATTAACAGCCATGTACAGGCAGGAACACTCTTCCGGCATGTTATCAAATACAGCTTCTTTTCCTTCCGGAATCTGGCACTGTTCATCTTCAAATACAAAATGATAGCTTCCGATCACCACACGTTTTTCTTCGATGAAAGAAGAAATACCATGTGCTACTATGTATTCCACTTTAGAATGCATTTCCTCGTGCTCCAGCTTTTTCTGTTTTGCAGCTGTCACAACGGCTTTTGCCATAGAATGTGGAAAATGTTCTTCTAAGCAGGCTGCGATACGAAGCAGCTCATCCGGCTCCGAATCGTTGAACGGAATGACATCGATCACCGTCGGTTTTGCCTTTGTCAGTGTACCAGTTTTATCAAATACGATGGTTGTTGCCTCGGCAACGGCCTCCAGATATTTTCCGCCTTTGACGGTAATGTCACACTGCTGTGCCTCACGGATTGCAGAAAGTACAGAAATTGGCATTGCCAGCTTCAGCGCACATGAGAAGTCTACCATCAGGATAGACAATGCTTTTGTGGCATTTCTTGTGAGTAACCAAGTCAGTAACGTACCACCTAATGTATACGGAACCAGCTTGTCTGCCAGATGCTCTGCTTTTCCTTCCAGATTGGATTTCAGTTTTTCGGAATCCTCGATCATGGTAACAATCTTCTCGTATTTTGTAGCACTTCCGGTTGCTTCCACACGGATGGTCAGCTCACCTTCTTCCAGAACAGTACCTGCGTAAACGTAAGAATCTATGGTTTTTGCAACCGGTACGGATTCGCCTGTCAGGGAAGCCTGATTTACGGTAGCGTCTCCGGCTGTTACCACACCGTCAAACGGGATCACATTTCCGGCATGAACGATGATTGCATCGCCTTTTTCAATGGTAGAAGAAGATACCAGAACTTCCTGGTCTCCAACTTTCTGCCATACTTTCTCTACATTGAGAGACATGCTTCGTGCCAGATCACCGACGGATTTCTTGTGTGTCCACTCCTCAAGCAGCTCGCCAATTCCAAGCAGGAACATAACGGAACCTGCGGTTCCCATATCCTGACGGAGCAGTGATACCGCAATACCCGTTGCATCCAGAACGGCCACATCCAGTCGGCGATGGCGCAGGCTCTGCAGTCCCTTCCATATATAACGGATACCATTTACAACTGTGATAATATTTCGAATTGGAGCCGGTAATATCAGCTTCTTTCCGTAATGCCATACCACTTTACAAATCAATTTTTCTTTATATTCTGCATTCAGTTCACGTCCGGTACTCTCCAGATAACCTTCCGGTACTTCCACCAGCTGATATTTGAAGGTACACAATAAATGAATAATAGCAGCCCTGTCTCCGTTGTAACTGATCACAACGTCCGCTGTCTGTTCGTATACCTTTGCATCTACTACGAGATCAGACTGCTGCAGATAATATTGCAGGACGTCTGCCTGCTCATATGTCATGCGCTGCTGCGCCATATGTACACGTAGACGTCCTTTTATCTCATGTTTTATTGCAAATTTCATTATTCTGCCTGTGCTTCCTCAGCCTGGGACTCTTCTGTCTCAGTTACTTCTTCGTCCTCAACATATGCTTCCGCAGCGGCACGGTCAGCATTGATCTGTTTTGCCTCAGCAAGAATATCACCTGCGTTCTCCTGAACAGTTGTTGCTGTTTTTACTACAGTATCTTTTGCACGCAGTACAGCAGCGGTGCAACCTGTATAAACTTTCTTAGCATCTTTGCTTGTAAGGATTTTGATACCTGCTGTTCCAAAAGCAAGACCTGCTACAAAAAGACCAACTTTTCCTGCATTAAATTTTTTGAACATAATATTTTTTCCTCCATTTGCATATGTTTAATGTTTAATTTCTAGTATAGCATCGCAATTGAATATTTCAAACATTATCTCCCTTATTGATATATTTTTTCATTAATTATCAGTTAATTTCTACTAATTTTTGTATGGTTAGACACATTTCGCAGGCGTTAGTATATTTTTTTCGTAGTATAAGAAAACTATCTCAAATGTGTTATCTCAAACTTTTACACTAAAGCGAACATTCGCAATCCGCTTTCACTACTTGC
>UMLM01010979.1_pt1 | contig 62239 bp, 50 predicted proteins | sample 1966571 | NCBI WGS metagenome assembly UMLM01 (sample SAMEA4836203, study PRJEB28245) | human gut metagenome | biome: gut microbiome; material: fecal sample | place: Denmark | collected 2008 | reverse complement strand
TTGCAAGTTTTGTTCTCATATCTGCAAGTGTCAGCAATACTCCCTCAATCTTCAGATTAGGATTTAGCTGTCTCTGTACCTTACCGATTGTTTTCATTAACTGTGTCATGCCCTTTAGTGGAAGATAATGAGCCTGCACTGGAACAATTACACTATCTGCGGCAGCTAACGCATTGATGGTCAACATTCCCAAACTAGGCATACAATCAATCAGGATATAATCATAATCCTTTTTCAAATCTGCCAGATACAGCTTTAAAGTCTGCTCTCTGCTCATAGCATTTACCAGCGAATTTTCCATGCCCGATAATTCAATGTTAGTCTGAATAATATCTACACCCTCTTCATGATGCAAAATACCTTCATTATACACAAATGGTTCATCTTGTAATATCTTCTTCATTTGTGTTGCCAATATAATCGGAAGATTATCTGCATCATTCCACCCTAATGCGGTTGTTAAGTCTCCCTGTGGATCAGCATCAACCAATAATACTTTTCGCCCCTGATGTGCAAGACCAATTCCAAGATTTAATGTCGTTGTGGTCTTAGCTGTTCCTCCCTTCTGATTTGCAAGGGCGATTACTTTACATTTGGTCATATGGTTTCCTCCTTCCTCGAAAAAATTTAATAGCCAATCCTTTTTACGGGACCGGCTATGTACAAAAATGGGCATGAAAAAAGCCGACGGATTCTTAGCGAACCAATCGGCTATGTAATTACACTTCCCTATTAATATTCTTTTGGAATTTCTTTAGAGAAAGTTATATTATAAGTTTCAGCAAGTAATTTTATATTATCTCGGAAAATTTTCCGAAATTTCTTCATAGCAACTCCATATTCCAAATCTTCCCAATCACTTTGCAAGTTTTTATAAAGAATTCCTCTTACTTCAACCCTCTGCATATTATCTAAGAATTCATTACATGCATCAACCATTTGCTTAATTATTGTTATTATATTTTGATCATATTTATATCTGCTAAGTATATCTACAAGCTTATTTTTTATTTCTATCGCTGATTTCTCACTCCATTCCTTTTTTTCCATCTCTTTCGGGTTAATCAACAATCTTTTTGATTCTAAATAGTAGAACATCTCTTGAATTCCTTTTTGTCCAGATTCTGTATATTCCCAAGATATTCCACCAATTGGAACAGATATTCCATTCAATTTTATCCCCATATACCTCTTAACTCCTTTGTAACCTCAGTAATATCCTATAAATTTTTATTCTTCAGCCAGATACTCCCCTAATCTTTTTGCATTCACATATGCTTCTTTGTTCTCCATAATACTTTTCATTTCATTCTCCGCTTCTTTTTCTGTTTTGAATCCTTTATAAGATATAAACATAGGTCTACTATCTTCTTCTCCATAAGAAATTTTTGTTGTTCCATTTTCAAGTTCTATTATCTCTTTAACAATAGCATTGGTTAAAAGATTAGACGTATAAATTTCAACAGTCTCTCCCCATAAGTAAAACTCTTTTCTTTTTATAAAAGTTACATCTAATGCTGTTCCAACTTTTATATTCTCCTTTTGCTGATTAATTTTCAAATCATTGGTCTTTATCTCTGTTAACTTAGTATTAATCCTTATTGGCATTTTCTTTTTTAAAATAATATAAAGTTCTTCAGTATCTCTCCAACATTCTTCTTCATCTTGCTGAAGTTTTGATGGATCAATAGTAATTTCCACTTCTTGCTCCACAAAATGCAATTTTTTGTACTGTAAAATTGCTTCTTCAAAATATTTTTTCATAGATTTTATGGAATTCCATTCTTTTATTTGCGTATCTTTCTTTATAGCTTCTATTGGCTGTTTAAACAATCTGTCAAAAAACGCTACCATCATGTTATAATGTTCAATTATTTCATTTATACTTTTAGCTTTTTCAGGCTGTGCTCGATACGTGATTTTACTTTTTCCCGTTCCTTTCTCCAGTACAATTTTCAAATATACAATTTCATCTTGTTTTGTTTCAAGTACAATATTATCATTCGTATGGAATCTGCTAAAATTTATATCCCTTTTGCCTAACTCTGTATCAATATTAAATGTAACTTTTTCCTTTGATGGTCCTATTATAACGTCTACAATTTCTTCTTGTTCGGAAATAGGATAAATATTGTTCCCTGTTTGGACAGAAGTTTCAATATCTGTTACTCCATTAACCCTTATTGTCCGTCCCTCTTCTTGTACACTATTTAATGCTTCAATAAAATCCTCATACGCTTCTTTATTCTTAAAACTAATTTTTCCTTTATACGAAATCTCTTGATTAGAAAATACCTCTTTCAATTTATTACCCATTTTACCAATCCTTTCTTATTTCTGCTAATACTAATATTTTACTAATTAAAATATATTTCTGCGTCATAATATCACTTTCTGAAGTAAATTGTTCTTCTGGAATGTTCAAAATCGTATTTATAAAATCAATACGTTCACTTGCATTCGGAACAATAATATATCGAATATCTTCGTAATTGTAAAGTAACCATAACTTTTCATACTGTCTTGTACTTAACCTACTATTAATGTCCATCTCTAGTAAATATTGATTTGCCACAACACGTTCGATATTTGTATTTCTTACTGCTTCTCTGCCTGGAACATATCTCCATTCTTTTTCGTCATGAAAATTTTTTTGAAATTCTATTTCTATTTCTTCTCCAGTTTCTTTTTTATTTTTTCTTTTCATAATTCCTCTCAAAGGTTTAATGAAGCATAATCTATCTAATATATCGTCCACATACGCGTCTGATACATTATCAGTATTCAAAACTTGTTCAACTATTTCTGAAAAATATCTTGTATATTGTGATTGCTCATTCAAATAATGAATCGGTTGTAAATTATTCTTTTCTCCCCATTCTTTTGAAAAAGCAATTCCATATTCACCATAAAAGTCCGTATGCGTATAATTATTCTTTATTCTCTTTTTCTCATCACTACTTAAATTTGAATAAATTTCTCCCACTGGATTTAAGTAAAAAGTTTCTGTAAGTTTATGAAATGGGATGTCACAAAAACACTTCTGTAATACCATAGCTTCCGGGAAAGCAATATCCCCATTATGTATATTAAGATACTCTAAATTTTCTTTACAATATCTCGGTATAATGGCCTTCTTTTCTAAAATTTCTTTCAAATACTCTGATTTCTTCATAAAATTAAATATTGTATTTGCACTCTGAGCATAATCATCATATCTTAAATCTATTTTTCCCATACAACAAAACTCCTCTATCCTTCGCAACTTCTATTATACCTTTCCTAACCCACTGCACTTTTCTATGTTTATTATACCAACTCTTCAACCCCTATACATCAATTTTTCCAAATTCTATAATCAAAAAAGCAGGCAATAAAAAGTCACAAAACCTCTTCATCCACCTGCTTTTCACCTATACTCTCACCACTACCACTTCTACAACATCTGGATGTTCAACCACCCACATACCACAAAATACCACCTATTTTGTGACTTTCTCATGCTAGGAAACGAAATACTCAACGGCATTGTTCGGGAAAAATTCCTTCATTTCCCCGTAAAGCTGCGCCGCCAACGTCTTATTATGTGCAATGATCAGCGTCGGTTTATTCAGTTGCTGAATGACATTCGCCATAGTGAATGTCTTACCGGAACCAGTGACACCAAGCAGGGTTTCAAACTGATTGCCTTCCCTGAAACCTTCCACCAGTTCCGCGATTGCCTGCGGCTGATCGCCGGTTGGTTTGTATTGTGAAACTAATTCAAAATGATCCATGCAGACCTCCTGAGTGAATCTGATTTATATCGTAAATAGCTGTCATGTTTTTACTTTCTTAGTATTGTTACCCGATTAGTATATCATTCATATGGAAAAAAGTACAGAACAAACCGAATGTTTGTTCTGCACTTTTTCTTATATTCCATCCACTCTACTCACAAAACTCCACGATTTTCTCCGCAGTCTCTTCCTGCTGCTCCTTTGCCGAAATATCCGCTTCTCCATCGCCTTTCTGTACACCGTAATATCCATATCCCGCGTGATTACCACCCTGGATGCAGAATTCTTCATAAACAGACGGCATCAACTTTCGTCCTTCCGTCACCTTATCCATATTCACAACTCCATCATTGCTTCCATAAATAGACAACACTTTCAGATCTGTGTCTGACAAATCTTTTGTGGAATACGCAGCCAAAAATATCAGTCCATCCAGCTTTTCACTGTTCTTATCTGCATAAACGGCTGCCATCGCCCCTCCCAGAGAATGCCCTGCCAGATACCAGTGATCATAACTGTAAGTTTCCATAATTTTATCCGCACGATTCATCCCCATAAACGCCAGATTGTCCGGCATATGCACCAGATAACAATCAATTCCGTCCGCAGCCAGCTGTTTCAGCAAACTTGCGTATGCTAAATCTTCCACCTTTGCTCCCGGATAAAAAATCAGGGCTGTATCATTGCCCGGTCCATCAAAAAAGTAGCCATACTCAGCTTCCTCTACCTTCACATCATCTGTACTCTTCAGTGCCGCCTGCCGATTCTGCACATGATAATAATTGCTTACATAAACAAGGGACACGATGATCAAAGCCACTATCACGATCAGGGCGATCAAACCCGCCTGTTTTAATCTTTTTCTGCTTTTCTTCTTACTCATTTTCTTTTCCTTTCCTGTCTGCTAATTCTTTTTTAGTCCATCTCAACAATCTTAATTTTTTCATACCCATCATTTCTTATAATTGTTGTAAAAATTCCGTAAATTCATTTTTTCCCTTGACTAATCCATTTTTTCGTATTAAACTGACCAAGGTTTTGAGGGAAACTCCTTCAGACAACCTTGATTTATAATGATACATCAGATTTATGTTTTCTAAAAGTTTATTATAAAACACGATTCACTTCCGCTGTATAACATGCAGATAAGCAATCGTATCGTCATCAGAAAACAATCTGAATTTTTAACAGGAGGTGTGATCATGGACAATTGTGATAGTACAGGACGAAGTATGATCTGCGGTGGCAGACAATGGAAACTGAATATGCAGCTGTTCCATGTAATTCACTGATTCCTGCATTTTCATTTCCAACTAAATATAAGACTGATAAAAAAATGCTGAACACCAGTTCTTTTTATTTAATATTACATATTCATTTTCTCACTTGAACTGCGCATTATTTCTTATATCTTTCTTCATTTACTCCCACCGCACAGAGGATTCCTATACTGCACAGTAGTAACTGTAACATTTGCTTTCGGAATTTTGTAAAGCGGTGATTTTTTATGCCCTTTTTTCAGAAATACGATGGAATTCTTCATCGAAAAGACTTCAACCATATCTGATCTGGGGGCTGTCAGGAGGAAATGAGATGAAAAAAACATTAAATATCAAACCAAACTACGTAGAAGAATTGCTGAAAATCATTCAGAGCCCGTTAAAAAATGAGGTCCTGCTGGATCGGCTGAATGATTATCATGAAAGAGATATTGCAGATGCACTGGAACTGCTGTCACCGCAGCAGCGCAAAAAACTGTATCCGGTGTTGGGCGCCAAACGGCTTGCAGAAATTTTTTCCTATCTGGAGACACCAACACAGTATCTGTCAGAACTGAGTGTCAATCAGGCAGCAAAAATCGTATCCTACATGGATTCCGATGATGCGGTAGACGTACTGGAGCAGATGGAAGCATCTGCCAAGGAAAAAATCGTAAAACTGCTGGATGCGGATTCCAGCCACGATATCCGGCTGATTCTCTCCTACGATGAGGATGAAATCGGAAGTATGATGACAACGAACTTTGTTGCCATAAAAAAAGAACTGTCTGTCCGTCAGGCTATGCGTGAACTGGTTGCTCAGGCAGGCGAAAATGACAATATTTCCACTGTTTACGTGGTTGATGATACGGATAATTTTTACGGTGCCATCGATCTGAAGGATCTGATCATTGCCAGAGAAAGCGATGAACTGGAAGATATCATCAGTACTTCCTATCCATATGTAACGGAGCATGAAAAAATTGAAAACTGCATCGAAACGATCAAAGATTACGCCGAAGATTCCCTGCCGGTTCTGACTGACAGTGGAAAACTGATTGGTATTCTGACTGCTCAGGATATCGTAGAAGCTGTAGATGATGAAATGGGTGAGGACTACGCAAAGCTGGCTGGTCTGACTGCAGAAGAAGATCTGCACGAAAAGACATCTACCAGTATCAAAAAACGTCTGCCATGGCTGATCATCCTTCTGTTTCTCGGCATGGCGGTATCCTCCGTGGTCGGAGTATTTGAGACAGTGGTAGCCGTACTGCCAATCGTTATGTGTTTCCAGTCCCTAATCCTTGATATGGCAGGAAATGTTGGTACTCAGTCCCTGGCTGTTACCATCCGTGTTCTGGTAGATGAGACACTGACCGCAAAACAAAAATTCGGTCTTGTTTTGAAGGAGATGAAAGTCGGATTCCTGAACGGACTTTTCCTTGGAATCCTCTCTTTCGTATTCATCGGTCTGTACATCTCTGTGTTAAAAAATTATCCGATGGGACATGCATTCCTAATCTCCGGCTGCGTTGGCTTTTCCCTGATGGTAGCCATGGTGATCTCCAGCATGGTCGGCACCCTGATCCCGATGTTTTTCCACAAGATCAAAATCGATCCGGCAGTTGCTTCCGGTCCATTGATCACAACCGTCAACGATCTGGTTGCCGTTGTTACTTACTACGGACTCGCATGGCTGCTTCTGATCCATGTGCTGAATATGATTTAAAAATGTATGACATTCCGCATAACTGCATAATCATTCAAGTCGAACGCACGTGAGACTTGGTGCGTGATTCTGGTCAGCGAAAGCTGACATATTCTTCTCAGAATCACTGCACTCTACACTTCGTTTCGGTCGGCGCAAAACCATTGTCTCCCAGACAATGTGCGCCCTCGAGGAGCGTTTATCTCAGTCGGAGATTGTACTCCCACAGAGAAAGACTTGTTATTACTCACCACTTGCAGAAGTGGGAGTCTTCTCGACTGAGATAAATACAACATGGTTATATAAAATCTATTTCAATAAAAAACAATGTAAAAAGACAGCTGTATACTGAGTATTTCTCAGCGTACAACTGTCTTATTTTTGCTCATCGTATTCTTTTTACGTATCGCTGTAACCACATTATACAGACTACATCTGTTTTCTTACAATACTGTACTCGTCTCCCGGACGGTAATACGGACATTCCCGGAACTGCCCGGTGATAAACCGATACATCTCATCCTGATCCAGATCCTGAGTACAGACATAGTACTCATAATCTTCATCATATTCATAATTCATACAGTATTCGCAATTTGATCCTGCGCGTTTCTTTGTTTCCTTCATAAGTCATCTCAATCCTTATATGTAATTTACAATATTTTTTATTATAATTCCTGCCATCTCATGAGTAAAAACAGTTCATAAACAACATTCTCCGTTCATCAAAAGTGAACAAGCTTCCTCCGACTCTCTTTCGCCCATTATAACATTAATCACTGTAAATATCTATCAAAAGGATACATGCTTATCCACGCATACTTTATGCTTATAATCTTACCGGGCCGTTCTCTCTGATATAACGCCATCCCTCGTCAGTCTTCTCTACTTCCAGACAGCACTGTACATTCTGGGATGGATCCGGATGATTTTTCCATAAATCATATAATTTCGGTAAAAATACCGGCCACTGGCTTGCCTCAAAATCCTCATGCTCCGTCAGGAAATTCGGTACGATCTTCGCATTCGGGTCTTTTTTCAAAATATCAATAATAAATGATGGTGGCGCAGATACTTTGGAATTCTGTACAGTTGCTGTAATATGTACACAGCCACCTTCTACATCTTCCCACATATGAACGGTAGAGTCCACCAGTTCACCAAGGTCATTGAACACGCCTTCACAGATCACATGCTTCAGACAGGTTGTGAACGGGGAGAAATCTTTTAATGCCAGTCTGTGAATCTCTACGCCTTCGCCGCCAAATACAGCTGCGCCCGGCTCACATACCTCGGAGATCATGTGGACAGAAGCTTCCATACCATACTCTACCGGAGTTTTTACCCATGTAAATTTCTTGTGAGAGCCCGGAGCCCACAGATAGTAACCTTTCGCCATGTTTGCCCAGAACCAGTCCATCATCTCGGATGTTACACCCGGAAGAAAATGCTGTTTCTGTGACGGAAGTACATATCCTTTGTCAATGGCATCCTGATTTAACTCCAGTTCCGGCAGTAATGGGTTCGGTTTTTCCGGTTTCTCGTATGTTGCAAACGGTACATTCACGTTATCCTGACATGGCAGATAAGTTTGTCCTCCATTTGCTACATATTTTATAGTTTCACTCATGATTCTTTCTCCTTTTTGCCAGCTGACATTTACTTTTTGGTCTGCTGGTCTTACCTAATTATTATTTTATCTATTTTCATCTATCTTGTCTAGGATAATTTTTTCTGAATCTTTCTTAAGAAAACACGATGGCCTCGTATACTATGCTATAATTATCCCATTGACTTTAACAATTACAGAAAAATATTTTTCAAAGGACAACTACCATCATGGAACAAGCAGATATTTTAATCGTTGATGACAATCCTGAAATCCGGGAAATCATACAAATTCTCCTTTCCGGAGAAGGCTATCAGGTTCACGAAGCTGCCAACGGTCATCAGGCACTTTTGCTATTAAAACAAACTTCTTTTGACCTGATCATTCTGGATATTATGATGCCGGGACTCAACGGCTATCAAACCTGTCTGGAAATACGCAAAATAAGTAACGCACCGATTCTTTTCTTAAGTGCCCGCACACAGGAAAGCGACAAAACCCTTGGGTTTTCCAGCGGCGGCGACGATTATCTGGCAAAACCGTTTTCTTATGCCGAACTGGTAATCCGCGTCAAAGCCCTGCTTCGCAGATATCAGGTATATCAGGGAAAACCAAATGTTCCTGCACAAACTTCAAAAATCACCTATGCACAGTTAACGCTGAATGAGCAAACACAAAAAGTCACGCAAAAAAACATTCCCGTAGACCTGACAGATACGGAATATTCCATCCTGCATTTATTACTGACACATCAGGGACAGATTTTTTCCACGGAACATCTCTACGAATCTATCTGGAACGAACCTTATTACTATGGAGCGAATAATGTCATCATGGTTCATATTCGAAATCTGCGGCGAAAAATTGAAGATGATCCGAAAAATCCAACGTTGATCAAAACTGTCTGGGGAAGGGGCTACCGCTGTGACAAAGAAGGTTAATCGAAAAAAAACACTATCTCACGCAAACCATTTTTCTGTTCTCCACGGCAAAAATCCACTCTGGAAAATTCCTCGGATCCGCCTGCAGTTCCTTGTAACGATCCTGCTTTCCTTCCTGCTTGCAATCGGCGGTTTCTCCCTGACCTGGCATATGATGCCCTGCGCATGGAAAATTGTCCGTCATATCCCTGGTATAGATCTGGATCGGGATGCCCTGAAAAGTGAACTTACAGAACGTGCAAAAAACTATGATCTGCCCTCTTCCGAAAACAATGAGCAGGAACAGGCTGCGTTCCAGTCATTTTTCGACTCTCTGGATTCCTACACCGGCATCGCAATTTACAGTGGCGATGAACATTACATTCGTACACAGCATACCGCTGACATCGTTTACAGTAAGAACTGGAATTTCTTTACCAACATGATTTTTCAGATCACATATAGTAATTATGCAAGCGTGTTACCACTGAACGGAATTGAAGATTATTTTCAAATAGAACTAGATTTTAGAAACGGAACTGGAGAACTCTACATTTCCAGTTTCCATAACTCCAAGCTGACCATTCCATGGTTCCTGTTTTCCATCGGAGTTGCACTCTTTCTGCTGCTGTTACTGCCACTTTTGTTTTTGCGAAAAAAAGTACAGAACATCGGGATTCTAAAAGACCACATTTTGCAAATGTCCGGTGGCGACTTAAATCAACCGATCCGTCCCATGGGAAATGATGAACTTGGCATTCTGGCACAGGAACTGGATCAGATGCGCAGTACATTGTACAGCAACATACAACAGGAAACAGAAAGCCGCCGTGCCAATCAGGATCTCATCACCGCTATGTCTCACGACTTACGCACACCGCTGACCATTTTGCACGGTTATCTGGATATTCTGGCCCTTGGCCGTAATCCTGATCAGCAATCCGAATACATCCGTCGCTGTCTGCAAAAAACAGAGGACATTCAGCAGCTCACTGACCGCATGTTTGAATATTCTCTCGTTTATGAACCACCGCAATTCCAGGTTCTGACACCACTTCCACTCAAGGATCTTCAGCTTACTCTCACGGAGCATCTGGATTTTCTTCGCCTTGCAGGATTTCAGACATCAGAAACCTTTGCCCCCTTATCCGGTCAAATGAAAGGTGATGAAGCATCTCTGAAACGATTGTTTCAAAACCTGTTTTCCAATATCTTAAAATACGGAGACAAATCAGAACCCGTTACTTTACAGTTTTCTGTTGAAAATGACACCTGTCAGATCACACTTTCCAACACAGTAAAACTGATTCATTCCGACATTGAAAGTAATCAGATTGGTTTGAAAAGTGCGGAAAAAATCGCCGAACTGCATCACGGCACACTGACATTCTGTCAAACGAAAGAAAATCAATTCATCGTAACCGTAACACTTCCTGTGTTTCTGCGAAAAAATGGCACCTGATGATAATATTATCCATCAGATGCCATTTTTATATTTCATATATTATTCTGCAATTTTGTACAATTCATACAACTGCAACATGCTTAGCACTCTCTGCAACCAATATATTATTGTTTATTATTTGCAGGCCTGCAAAATCCAAACAGCACGGATATAGATTTATGCCATTCTTCCGCAACACTGTTTATATTTCTTGCCACTTCCACACGGACACGGATCATTCGGATAAACTTTTTTCGTTTCACGTGTCTTTGGTGCTCTCTGCGTGGAATCATCTTTGTTTGTTCCGGTTACTTTGGCAACTTCTTCACGCTCTACCTTCTGCTCTACTTTGATATGATACAACAGGCGAATGGTCTCTTCCTGAATGTTTGCTGTCATATCGTCAAACATTTCAAAACCTGCCATCTTGTACTCAACCAACGGATCTCTCTGTCCATAAGCCTGCAGACCAATACCTTCACGAAGGATCTCCATATCATCAATATGATCCATCCATTTACGGTCGATAGTTTTCAACAGAACGACACGCTCCAGCTCACGGATCATTTCTGCCTCCGGGAACTCAGCTTCTTTTGCCTCATATAATTTCACTGCCCGCTCTTTGAGCATATGTTTTAACTCATTTGCATTCAGGCTCTGAATCTCATCAGATAACGGCTGCATCGGAATAACCGGAATCAGTAACTCGTTCAGCTCCAGAACATCCCAGTTTTTGCCTTCTTCGTCAGATACGCAGTGATCTACAGTATCTTCTACACGATCTGTAATCATCTTGTAGATGGCATTGCGCATATTTTCGCCATCCAGTACACGACGACGTTCACCATAAATGATCTCTCTCTGATCATTCATAACCTGATCGTACTCCAACAGGTTTTTACGGATACCAAAGTTGTTACCCTCGATCTTCTCCTGCGCTTTTTCAATCGCATTGGAAAGCATCTTATGCTCAATCTGCTCACCATAAGGAACACCAATGGCATTGAACATATTAATCAGTTTCTCAGAACCGAACAGACGCATCAGATCATCTTCCAGAGAAATGTAGAAACGGGACTCACCAGGATCTCCCTGTCGACCGGAACGACCTCGCAGCTGATTATCAATACGGCGTGATTCATGACGCTCTGTACCAATGATCTTCAGACCACCTGCAGCTTTTGCCTCATCATCCAGCTTGATATCAGTACCACGACCAGCCATGTTGGTTGCGATGGTAACCGCACCATGCACACCGGCCTGCGCAACGATCTCTGCCTCAAGTTCATGGAATTTTGCATTCAACACGCTGTGCTGAATACCTTCTTTTTTCAGCATTCTGCTTAAAAGCTCAGAAGTTTCAATCGTAATCGTACCAACCAGAACCGGCTGACCGGTTGCATGTGCCTTCACAACTTCCTGCACAACAGCTTCAAATTTTTCCTGTTTTGTCTTATATACCGCATCTTCCTTATCAATACGTGCAACCGGACGGTTGGTCGGAATTTCGATAACGTCCATGCCATAAATATCTCGGAACTCTTTTTCTTCTGTCAGGGCAGTACCTGTCATACCTGCTTTTTTCTTATATTTATTAAAGAAGTTCTGGAACGTAATCGTTGCAAGTGTTTTACTCTCACGTTTTACTTTTACATGCTCTTTTGCCTCGATTGCCTGATGCAGACCATCAGAGTAACGACGTCCCGGCATGATACGTCCTGTAAACTCATCAACGATGAGAATCTGGTCATCTGCAACAACATAATCCTGATCACGGTGCATTAAATTGTGTGCACGCAGAGCAAGAATGATATTGTGCTGAATCTCAAGGTTCTCTGCATCTGCAAGGTTATCGATCTTGAAGAATTTCTCAACCTTCTCCACACCTTCCTGTGTCAGATTGATGACTTTATCTTTCTCATTTACGATGAAATCACCGGTCTCCTCGATCTCAATACCCATAATGGCATCCATTTTGGAAAACTCCTGACTTGCCTCACCACGTTTCATCTGTCTTGCAAGAATATCACATGCCTCATACAGCTTTGTGGATTTGCCACTCTGACCGGAAATGATCAGCGGTGTACGCGCCTCATCGATCAAAACAGAGTCAACCTCATCGATGATCGCATAGTGCAGATCACGCTGAACCAGCTGCTCTTTGTAAATAACCATGTTATCACGCAGATAATCGAAACCAAGTTCATTATTGGTAACGTAAGTAATATCACACTCATATGCTTTCTTACGCGCATCATGATCCATATCATTTAACACAACACCAACGGTGAGTCCCAGAAACTCATGTACTTTTCCCATCCACTCAGCATCACGCTTTGCCAGATAGTCATTGACTGTAACGATATGAACACCTTTTCCTTCCAGTGCATTCAGATATGCAGGAGATGTGGAAACAAGTGTCTTACCTTCACCAGTCTTCATCTCAGCGATACGTCCCTGATGAAGAACAATTCCACCGATGAGCTGTACACGGTAATGCTCCATGCCAAGCACACGTTTTGCAGCTTCACGAACGGTTGCAAATGCCTCCGGAAGCAGATCGTCCAGCGTCTCTCCTTTTGCAAGTCTTTCTTTATATTCTTTTGTCTTACCACGCAGTTCCTCATCAGATAATGCCTGCATCTGTGGGCGAAGTGACTCGATCTTGTCAGCGATCGCATAAACAGATTTCAGCTCTCGTTCACTGTGGGTTCCAAAAATTTTTTCTATAATACTCATGTATTTATCCTGTACCTTTCTTTCTCTACGGTAGTAACCGCCAAACATACTCTCTTATTTTACCACCGAATAGATTATCACACAATACACAAAGCAGTAAACGATTTGTGAACTTTTTATAAACGGAACATTTTTTGTATACAAATTTGTCTTCTTTATGCTATACTTTTTAATCGAATATACAAAAGGAGGATTTCATTATGAGTTATTTATACAAAACAAAAGGAACCTGTTCCACTCTGATCGAAGTAGAGCTGGATGGACATGTTGTAAAAGATGTAAAATTCACCGGTGGATGCAACGGTAACCTCAAAGCTATCCCGAAACTTGTGCAGGGGCTGACCGTAGAGCAGGTAGAGGAAAAACTTTCCGGCATCTCATGTTCCGGACGTCCGACCTCCTGTGGTGACCAGCTTGCCAAGGCCTGTCGCGCAGCATTAGAGGCTCAGAACGCATAAGAATAACGTTACCACACTGAAACAGGAACATGCAAAAAGCATCTGACAGAAACATTTATCTCTGGTAAAGCAGACATTCGCAATCCGCTTTCGCTACTTGCCGGAAAATCTGTCAGATGCTTTTTTTATTTATTGATCGGTAAAGCGGACATTCGCAATCCGCTTTCGCTACTTGCTCATGAACGCAGTCGCTTTGCGCCCTGTCAGTGGGAGCTTTTAACTCCCACTGACATAAGCATCCCCCTTACCCACCGCTTAGTGCTCTACGCACTCGAAGCTTGGGAATGCTTATTCTGCGTTCAAATTATCTGATAGCTCTTTATATCTTTTATTCATTTCTGTTTATTTATATTTTTTTGATATTTTTTTCTAATTTTATATTGACAAGTTGTATATTGTCTGTTATTATGAGTACAACAAATAAAGAACTTAACAAGTTCTTCAAAAACTACAGAAAGCGAGGTACAGACCACCGAAAACCTAATTTAAACTTCAAAACGATACTAAGCATAGGAGGTACAGTCCAATCTACATTTAAATTTTAGCTTCATTTATTATAACGAAAGAGGTACGGTCCAATGAAATAGTTATTCAAACTTTCATCATTTAAATTTTTGAAAACGAGGTATAGTCCAATGAAATAGTTATTTTCTTTTCATAATTTAAATTTTTGAAACGGAGTATCGACCAATGGACAGGTAAATGAATTAATTTAATCTTAGAACAATACATAGTTGGAGGTACAGTCCACCAGAGATTAAAGTAATCAGCAGTGTTTTCTGATACCAGAATTGAATACATGACAGTTACCATAGTAAAAGAGGATCAAGATTCAGATGGCAACGTTCAGATATGAATCGGATCAAAAAGTCATGATGAAAGAGATTTGATGAAGTAACAGGAAAGGCTCAAAAAGAAAATTGAATCGAAAAATTGCATAGTGAGACATATCAAAAGAAAACGGAGGTTAATTCCATTGGAGAGTATATGTTATTAAGGCTACATTGATATCTGTAAAACAAACAGTGTTGATGTAGCCTTTTCCAGTGCACTTCTATCGTTCAAAAACGCTTAACTAAAGTTCTTTCTTGTAAAGCGGACATTCGCAATCCGCTTTCAGCGTGGGAATGCTTATTCTGCGGTAAAACACTTCTCTGAAAATCTCTGCCAGTTGTTTTCTATTGACACTCTTCTTCTGTAGGTGTAATCTAGTATTGAAAACTACATGTTGTCGTTTTTATGAACGACAGGAAAGGTACTAAATACATGAAAGAGATTATCATCACTACTGAGAGTGGTTCCGATCTTCCGGAAAACCTTGTAAAAAAATACGATATAAAAGTTATTCCTATGCATATTGTCATGGACAACACTTCCTATGCAGATGGAACTATCAGCGTAGATAAAATCTACGAATACTATAATGAAACTAAAAAAATCCCGACAACTTCCGCAGTAAATGTCGGCGAATATATTGACTTTTTCAATGAAATCCGTGCTGAGCACCCAGATTGTGTCATCATGCATCTGGCATACTCCTCTCTGGCTTCTTCTACTTATCAGAATGCAGAGATTGCGATTCGCGAATTTGAAGACATTTATCTGATTGATACCAGAAACGTATCCGGCGGCTGCACTGCTCATCTTGCAAAGGCATATGAGATCATTCATGCAAAGAAAGATACTGTGACAGATTACAAAGCTCTGGCTGACGAAATTGAATCCTGGAACAAGAAAGTATTCTGTTCTTTTATTCCGGGTAACTTAGATTACCTGAAAGCAGGCGGACGTGTATCCAATGCTGCATACCTTGGTGCTACCCTGCTTCGTCTGAAACCGCTGATTGAGATCGTAGACGGAAAGCTTCTGGCTTCGAAAAAATACCGCGGTTCTATTGAAAAATTTGTGGATACATATATGGAAGAATATCTGGCAAAACATGATGTTTCCAGAAAATGTCTGTATCTGATGTACTCAAAAGGACTTTCTCAGGCAGCTCTTGACCGTATGAAAGAAAATGCGATCCGATTTGGATTTGAGAGTTATGAGTATGTTATGACAGGATGTGTTATCAGCTGTCATAGTGGTCCGGGGGCAATTGGCTTGGCCGGATGCTGCGAATAATAATTCCTTCGCATGTTTTTGATAAAAATTCTGTGATGTTTAGATTTTAATTTTACGAAAAAATTCCTGTATTTTGCATCACGCAGGCTAAAACGCCTTGCGTTGATGAAAAATACAGGAATTTTCTATTTACTCTTTGATTTCTAAAACAGTTCTACATGAAGTATTTTGTAAAGCGGACATTCGCAATCTGCTTTCGCTACTTGCTCATGAACGCAAATTCTTTTGTCATTTAACTAATTTACAAACTTCACTGCGGTACCATATGCGATGACCTCAGCTGCTCCCTGAATGATTGCAGATGTTGCAAAACGTACATTTACGACTGCATCTGCGCCCATCTGCTCTGCTTCGTCAATCATCCGGTGAATTGCCAGATCTCTTGCTTCGTTCATCATTTCTGTGTAAGCTTTCATCTCTCCACCAACCAGATTTTTGAAACTTGCCCCGATATCTCTGCCAATGTTTTTACACTGGATAGTGCTTCCTTTTACCATTCCAAGCATTCCAAGTTCTTTTCCAGAAATATAATCTGTGTTTACTAATACCATGATGTGATTCCTCCCATTTTCTAAAATCTCTCTGCTCCCCATACAACAATCAAGTAACTATGTCAGCGCACGCGGTCCAAACTTCCGCCTCAAATCTAACATATAATTGATTTGAACGCAGAATAATCATTCCCCCGCTTCAAGTGCGTAGAGCACTAAGCGGGGGGTAAGGGGGGATGCTTATGTCCGCTTTACGCCATCTCCTAATTCCGCATGTTGTTATTATAGCATAGGCTGTATGAGATATGTTGATTTTACTCCAAATTTAATTTATTCTTCAAAAACCAGGTGGTCACAAAGAAGAATACGACACTGTAAATGGCATCGCTAATACACTGTCCCAGCAGAAGTTTCATATACCCCACAATAGCCAATCCATCTCCTGCTTCAACAGAAATGCAGGCATTTGCATCATTTACTGCAAACGAACTGCTGAGCATATCCATGTTTGTTACAGCACTTATAATTCCTATGATGATCAGGATTACAATAAATGTCACCACACTGTATAATACTTTATGACGCTTTGCTGCGGCACCGATCGCCATCGCTGTATAAACCAGCAGAATCGTGCGAATAATCTGGACAATTCCTGTCAAAATCGTCATAAACACGCTTCCTGCGTTCTGTCGAAACAATCCAAATACATCTCCCAGATGAAGGGCATTCCAATCGACAAGAGCAAATCCATGTCCTATCATACTCGTCAGGAAAATTACAAATACAGATGCGAGCAAAACAGCAATACTAAGTAAAATCCAGATCAGAGAACAGATTGTTTTTGATGCAACAAGCATCCAGGTCGGAACCGGAAGCGTGTGCATCAGATATCCTTCCTCTTTCAGCAGATTTTTGTAAAACCGCTGCAAAACCATTACAATCGTTATGATCAACAAAGCCATAACCAGCAGCGTATAGATCAGTCCACTGATCACAACTGCGATAGCATTTCCCTGCGTTGCCTCCCAGATGGTTCCTCTGGCAACAAATCCTACTACTGCTGCTACAACAAGCAATGCCAGATATAACACACCCATTATTCTGCTGGTTGATTTCAACTCATATTTCAATAATTTTCCTAACATCTGAACACCTCCCTGAACAACTCATCTACTGATTTATGTTCTGTCTCACGGATCTCATCGACACTGCGGTGAAAAACAATACTTCCACGATTGATAAATACTGCTTCGTCCAATACACGCTCGATATCTGAAATCAGGTGTGTGGACATTACAACCAGCGCATCTTCTGAATAATTGCGGATGATCGTATTTAAAATATAATCTCTTGCCGCCGGATCAACACCCCCGATCGGCTCATCAAGAAAATAAATCTCTGCTTTTCGGCTCATAGCCAGAATCAGCTGCACTTTTTCTTTATTACCTTTTGATAATGTTTTTAACCGGTCTTTTTCCCGCAGATTTAGCTGTTTGATCATTTCTTCTGCTTTCTTTCGGTCGAAATCCGCATAAAAGTCCGCAAACATGCCAACCAGTGCTTCTATGTTCATCCAGTCCGGTAAATAATTCGCATCCGGAAGATAAGAAACAAATGATTTTGTCTCCGGTCCCGGTTTTAAACCGTTTAATAATATTTCTCCGGATGTGGGCTGAAGCAGACCGTTAGCCAGTTTAATCATCGTGGTCTTTCCACTTCCATTCGGGCCAAGTAAACCTACGATTCTGCCACTTTCCAGTGTCAGATTGACATCACTCAATGCCATTACATTTCCATAATCTTTCGTCAGATTTCTGCACTCTAATCTACTGTTCATGACTTGCTCCCCCTTTCTCCTCTCTGATCAGATCTATAATTTCTTCTTTTTCAAAACCCATATTTTTCATTTGCTGTAAAAATGTCTGTATGGTTTCCCGCGCTGTTTCACGTTTCATTTCCTGTATTCTCCCTTCATCATCTGTCACAAATCTGCCACTCGTCCTCTGGGAATAAACCAGTCCCATGCGCTCCAGCTCCGCCAGTGCTTTCTGCATCGTATTCGGATTGACCTCTGCCTCACTGGCAAGATCTCGTACCGATGCTAGTTTGCTGCCCGGCGCATAATAGCCGGTTGCGATTCTGTTTTGAATTATATCGACCAATTGCAGATAGATTGATCGGTCATTTACAAAATTCCACGCCATATCCTCTCACTATCCTTTCCTTTAATTTTATGCATCTTCTGTATTATTGTACTGTTGTATTACTTGATTAATACAATAATACTCATAACCTGTTTTGTCAATACATAAAAACATTTTTTTAATATTTCTATACGATACTGTTACTTCTGTGCTATGATGTCTGTAAACATAATAACGTGAAAGGAAATATACTCTTATGAGATTAGGAACATACAAGGGCATTCACATGACACGTCCAAACACAGAAGTGACGGAACACGAAGTCATGAATGTTTTAAAAAAGAAACAGAAAGAATACGCGGTTGCCACAAATATTGATAACCGCAGTGCGCAAGTCGGAGATCAGGCTCTTCTTGATTTTGAAGGCAACTACAATGGGAAAACCATTCCGCACGGAAACGGAGACAACTTTGCACTGACCATCGGCGCAAAAGCTTTTTTACCGGAATTTGACCAAGCGCTGGTTGGGAAAAATATTGGTGATACTTTTGATATCAACGTTACTTTCCCGGCCGATTACCGCATTAGTGCCATGCAGAATCGATCCGTTGTGTTTCATACAACCTTAAAAAAACTTCGTCTGATGGATTATCAGCCAATTGATGATGAGTTTGCAAAAGATTTTTCAGAATATGAAACACTGAATGAATGGAAAGATGAGATTCTTGCAAATCTGCGGGCACGCCGGAAAACTTCAGTAGAAGAAAAATTTGCCAGAGAAGTGATGGCAAAAATTATTGCCGATTCTGACCTTCCGATCGATGATGATCTGAAAGAAGAAATGACACAGATTTATTATGATGATTTTCTGGATGAGCTGGAAATGAATCAGATTCCGCTGGAACTTTACTGCAAGCGCTCCGGTCATACGGAAGATGAAATCTATGCGGATAAAGAGCAGGAAGCGATTGAAGCAATTCAGGCGCAGAGTGTGCTGCATGCGGTTGCTGCTGCTGAAAAAATCAGCATTACACCGGAAGAGCTGGCGGAAGAACTGCGAAATATCGCACTGGAAGAGGAAGAAGATCCTGAGGAATTCGTGGAGACTTTGGAAGATGAAGATGTGGAAAATATAGCGGATCAGCTTACGATGGATAAAACGATGGCCTTCATATTGGACAGCGTGGTTTACGATAATTAGAGAGGAGAAGAACTCAGATGAGTGCTTGAGGCTAAGACGCCTTTCATCACTAATCTGAGTTCTTCTCCCTTTTATATTGCGAAACTCGCTGTCCTTATTCAATGCCTGTATATTTTCTGTCATTCTGCTAATACTGGTATTGCAAACTAAAACATTATATCTGGAGGACTGAACATGAGTAAAAATACGCATACACATAGCAATATACATGATACCAACTGTCATCGAAATTATGGCAATCCAAGCAAAGATGCCATTTCTACCGGTACGTTTGAGCAGGCAGATAAAACGGACGATTTTGACTATGACTATCTGGGAAAATCAGCTTCTGCCAATGACCAGACCGGTCTGATTCCGACCGGGCCACAAAATGATGATGAAATTGAATCCTATCAGGATGTGTTTCCGTTTGCGCCGCCGCTGCTAAAAAAAGATAAGGATTCATTGTCATAAATATGTGCACACCTCTATATTTTGGTTATGATTTAAACTACACCGGAAGGTAGTGAATGACTAGCGGTTACAGAAGGATTCTTTGATTTCGCCTATATAATATTATATTTTAACCATTATACTAAACAACTTTATGCTCAAGCCATTTCCGTCTGTGGAACCGAATCGTAAAGACAATGCTCCGCACGGTCCAGTCTGTAAACATTCCAATCCACACCGCAATCGGTCCAAATCCCTGCACCCGGCAAAGGTAAATACACAGACTTACCCGGAATATCCACATAGAGCAGGTTGACAAGATCATGGAGAATTTAACATCTCCTGCCGCACGCAGTCCATATGGTGGAATAAATGCCGGAACCCACACAATCGGTTTTACAATGGTGATTACTGTCATCATGTAAAAGCACATGTCCGCACTTGCCGGCTCCATGCCTGCGATCATTGTAATCGGTTTCGTCAATGCCCAAATCAACAGACAGCAGCCGATCACCACAAACTCTGAAATCACAGCAAGTTTCTTGATATAATATACCGCCTGATCTTTCTCTCCGGCTCCAATACACTGACCAACAATCGTCATCAATCCAATTCCGATCCCAATCGCTGCAATACCATTTAAGTTTTCCAAAATGATCGTCATCGCCTGCGCTGCAATCGCCGTGGTTCCAAGGGTGGATACCGTAGACTGAATTGCCAGTTTACCAAACTGAAACATACCATTTTCGATACCAGACGGGATTCCCACGGAAAGAATGATCAAAATCAGCTTCATATCCGGACGAATACCGAAATAATCGCGGATGACAATCTCCTGTTTCGGCACACGCTGACGGCAGATCATAATAATGGACATCAAAATACGGGAAACCAGTGTGGAAATCGCCGCACCTGCTACACCCATATGAAATCCAAAAATCAAAACCGCATTTCCGGCAATATTTGCCAGATTACACAACGCAGAAATTGTCATCGGCAGTTTGGAATTTCCCTCTGCCCGGAAAAATGCTGCATTGGCGTCAAACAATCCGATAAAGGGGAAAGATATCGCCGTGATCAGGAAATAAATCTGAGAATTATCCATAACATCCTGTTCCACATTTCCGAAAATCAACCGCAGCAACGGGTAACGGAATACGATACACACTGCCATCAATCCAACGGAAATCACCAGCATCGCAAGCAACACCTGACGCGCCGCCTTATTGCAGGCTTTCACATCTTTTCTGCCAAGATACTGGGAACATATGATGGCACCACCTGCTGTCAGCGCCGTAAACACCTGAATGACCAGCACATTGATAGAATCCACCAGCGAAACCGCAGAAATAGCTGCACTTCCCACATTGCTGACCATCATACTGTCCACGGTTCCCATCAGGGAATTCAACAACTGTTCCACCATCAGCGGTATCAGCAATACCTTCAGATCGTGATTGGAAAAGAGCAGCTTACTCTCATCTATTTTCTGTTTTTGTTTTCTCAACTCACGCTCACCTTTTCCCCTTCTTTTGGCAGGAAACTGTCAAAAATAAACATATCAAATACGTCGCGGACTGACTCAAGCTCCGCTTCACTTTTTATCGCCCAGGCTGCCGTCTTTACCCCAAATAACTTACAGCACATACGAAAGCCCCGAATCTTCCGGTCTTTGTGATTATAGGAAATGAAGTCCGGTTTTGCCCAGAAATTCAACAACAGATTTGTCAGAAAAAAACGTACGATCTGTGGCATTTTATCCTCACTCTGAAAGAAATCCATGGACAGCTGACCACGCAGCACCTGCGGATAATGCTTCCGATACCACACCAGGGACAGTGGATTAAAACATTCCATACAGTAAATGCCTTTGTACTGTGACAACATCGCTGCCACTGCTTCTGTGGTTGCCTTATAGTCAAAGCCAACTTTAATTTCCACTACAAGTGGTACTTTTCCATTAACCAGTTCCAGGACATTAGAAAAAAGCGGTATCTTTTCTGTGCTGTTTTTCAACGAATACTGCTCTAATTCTGCATATGTTAATTCTGTTATTTTCTTATGTACGCCACACATACGCTTCATGTCAAAGTCGTGAAAAACGACCAGTTTTCCATCTTTCGTAAGCTGCACATCCAGCTCCATACCAAACCCCTGATCCGCCGCTTTTCGAAACGCTGCCAGACTGTTTTCCGGTGCTTCTGAATGATTGTCGAAAAGACCACGATGCGCGATCATCGTATGGTCAAAGGCGGCAAAAGAACGTGTTTTTCCGGTCTCCGGTCGAAGCATATACACACTCAGGCCAAGTAAGCCAATAATGATTGAAGCGACAATCAGAATACCTGTCAGTATCATTCCCGTCATTTTTCCTCCGTGCTTCTCTCTATGCCTGTACTTTATTCAGGAAATGTTCCCATTCTACAACTGCTTTTTCAAATTCTACTTCTACCCAGTAGGTATCTTCCTCGACATCCACAGCAATTTCACAGCAGCACTCGCCACCATTTTTTGCCGGTTTCGGTGTCACTACAAATACTTTTCCGTCTTCCTGTATTTTCTTGAAAATCTCTTTGAACTGACCTTCCGGAATATCCTGATCCGGCACTTCTCTCTGCAGTACGTTGTTTGCATCGTAATATTTTGCACCTTCTAACAAAAATTTTGTGATCACCGGTGATTTGAAACGAATCTCTGTGTCATCCAGATAACGATCCACTAAAGTGTCATTGGATGGGTTGTTGTGTCTTGCTGCCACACCAAGCAGAACCATTGTCATAAGTCCCGGATTAAACTCCATTTTTTTCACTTCAGCATCCTGGAACATAAATTTATCCAGTTCATTCACGCATTTATACTTCATGTCTTTTTCTCTCTTTCTACTACAATTTATCTAATACTGGAATCTCACGCAAAAATGAATATCCTCACAAATTGTTTATCTCAGTTGAATATTGAACCCGGACTGAGTTTAAAGCTTCGAATCTCCATCTATACTTTTTCCATTTTTTCTAACATAGATTATAAGTACAATATATTATTTTTGCAAGTACGATTCAGCACTGACGAAAACATTCGTCAGATTCTTATAGATATGTTTGTAAAGCGGACATTCGCAATCCGCTTTCCATAAAAAATGCTCTCTTCCAGATAAACAGTTACTTACTGTCTGTCTAAAAGAGAGCATATACTTTACATGCTATATGATATGTGAAAAAATCGGTGCTACGATAACGGTCAAAATACCTGCCACAGCAATGGACAGACCGCCCATGGCTCCTTCGATCTCACCCATTTCCAGTGCTTTTGCAGTACCAATGGCATGAGCTGATGTACCAAGTCCGACTCCTTTTGCCACCGGATGGGTGACATGGAACAACTTGTATGCAAAATCTGCCATCACATTTCCAACCACACCGGTAATGATGATAACCGCAACTGTGATGGTTACGATACCGTCCAGCTCCTCTGACACGCCCATACCAATCGCTGTGGTAATGGACTTCGGCAATAATGTAACAAACATCTCATGCTCCAGTCGGAAAATCAGACACAGCACTAAAACACAGACTGCACTGGTCAGGACACCCGCGATAATACCGCTCATGATTGCTTTCCAGTTTTTCTTCAAAAGTTCCATCTGCTCATATAACGGAATGGCCAGACATACAGTTGCCGGTGTCAACAAATAACTCAAAAGCTGTGCACCATCGTTGTATGTATCATAATCAATATGAAATCCCACCAGAATCAGGATAATGATCACAATGGAAATCAATAATGGGTTTAACAGTGCAAATTTAAATTTCTTTTTCAGCAATACTCCGACTTCATAGGCAAGGATACTTACCAGTACGCCGAAAAACATCGAATTATTCAGAATGTCCTTCATTTTTCTTACGCTCCTCTGCTTCAATCATCGTCTGTGTAACTTTTCCGGAAACTCCCATAACCACGATCGTGGATACAAACATGATCACGATCACCGGAACCAGCACTGGTTTTAATGTATCCCATGCATTCAGCAGACCAACACCTGCCGGAATGAACATCATCGGCATGATCTCGATCAGGAATTTTCCCGCATCCTGAACAGCTTCCAACTTCAGCACTTTTGTCTCCAGCAAAACAAACATCAGCACCAGTCCGTAAATACTTGCCGGAATCGGCAACGGTAATACATATTTCAAAGCTTCTCCTATGAAAGAAATAAAAAGAATAATAACAAATTGACGAATATACTTCATAACAACGCCTCTTTTCCCTGGTCAAAAGTCTACATTTTATAGTAACCATTTTTCTAAAAATGCAATTACGTTTTCTCAATTATTATATCAGCTTTTTTACATTTTTCAATACATTGGTGCTACCAATTTGAAGAAAAAAGAGAATTTTTTTACTTGTAAAGCGTTCATTCGCAATCCGCTTTCGCTACTTGCTCATGAACGCAGTCGCTTTGCTTATTAAAATTAATGTTTTTTCCGTTTTTGTCTGTACAATACCGTTATTGCTGACCATATACCAAACAGTACCACTGATAACAGACTTGCCATGTTTCCGTATTTTTGTCCCGGCGGATCAAAACGCAGATCTACAGTATGTGAACCAGCTGTAATTTTTGCTCCGACAAATGCAGTATTTACGGTCTCTATTTTTGTTTCTTTGCCATCCACATACAATTTCAAACCATTCTGCATCGGGATGGATGTCACAAAATATTCATCCTCAGATGCAGTCACACTGCATTTTAACACACTGTTTGTCTCCCACTGATCCTCTGACACCAGTTCTGCCGCTTCCACCTGCTTCTCTGTCAAAAGCTGTCCCGGGAACACATAACATGCCACATCCGTAATATCATAGCTGCCCTCCGACAACCGCAGCATAATATACTTATCATTGCCGCGTTCTTTTAACATATAAGAAAAACAATTGTTTTCATTTGGATATGGCGCATCCAGACCAGACATTTTGTTTTTTCGTCCATTTGCAGAAATTACCACTGGCTTCTCCGTTCGATTATTCACCTGAAACCGGAAATACAGCGTTCCGTTTTGCATTGCAGAATCCAGCGGAATCCGGATTGTACCTTTATCAGTCACTTTTATGCGGTAACCATTCCCATTTTCAAGCGCATACACTTTCACATTATTAGAACATTCTACCTCATCTGAATCCAGTGCCAGCAGTGAAATCTGCTCCATATCAGATACTGAAACAGGCTCCGTCTTATCTTCCACAACGGTGTAACGACTGAGCGCCGTCATCTTCTGAGTATCACTAAGTGTTTCAAACTGTGTCTGCGACATACAATCCGATGTGGTATATGCAATTGGCAGTACATTCGGATTTTCCGCGATCACATTTTTTCCCTGCTGTGCAACGATTTTATATCCATATGGAATTTTGTTTTCGGTAGTCAGTACATAACGCTCTGCCATCAACTGAGCAAACAACGGATTTCGTTCTTCCAGAAGTGCCGTGCGGTTATTGATCTGAATCGGCATTTTTGTCAGATCATAATAAAATTTCTGATAAGCAGAGTTGGTCACAGAAGAATACATCGTCGTTGTCTGCTGCCCGTAAAACTGTAATGCATTGCACTCTTTTTTTGCATCCGTCAACTTATTACAGCGATAAAGCTTATTTCCACAGATTGCCTGTAATTCTTCTTCCGTGAAATTTTGTTCCTGTGCTTCCACAGTCGGAATTCCCTGCCAGCTTTCTCCACCTGCCAGACGCACATAGATCAGGAATGGCATAATAAACAAAAACAGATAACGCACGATACCGGTTTCACGTCCGGTTTCTGAGCTACCGTTTCCCTCTTGCTTCTTCCTTAATTTTGTGTCCACAAGCGCAGCTGCAAACAAAATGCCGGTATCCAGTAACACCCACCAGAACCATGCCTGTCCCCACTGGAACACGATGACTCCCGCAAAAACAAGAAACATCCAGAATTTCCACCGCACTTGTCCGCTTCGGATTTTCTGAAAAATCTTCATGCAATACAAAAGAACTACCGGCACAAACGGAACCAGAATTTTGCCCCTTGCATACAGCGTTGCATTTAAAATATATGGTGCCATGCCGAATAAGCTTCCAAGCAGTAACAGTGCTGACTGCCAGCGATATTCCCTGATCATTAGCCCCAAAAGCAACAGGTACAGACAAATCACCGTCAATCCCATGCCATACGGAGAATACAACAGATTCTGCACATTCGGGAGCACAAGATCCGTGAGTGTCGTTGCTTTTTCTCCACTGTGTTTATGTTCCAGAATCGTTATAAAAGTAGGCAGCAACAGTATCATTGCCATTCCAATGGATAAAACGACACTGGTCACTCCCTGCACCAGAAGTTTCCGCTTTCCTGCCCAGTCTGCTTCTTTGCGCAGCATTCCTATCGCAAACCAGCCGATTACTGCCAGACAGGCGATCGCGTAATAAAAACTGTGCAGATAGATCAGCGTCAGACTGACAGACATCAGCGCAAATCTTCTCTTTTTTAAGAAAATCAGTGCCAGAAGCAAAAACGGTAAATAATTCACAAACACGATCTGACGATGTGTCTGGAAAAAGCAGTTTGCCAGCAAAAACAACATACTGCCGAAAAATGCGCAAAAAGGAGACAGACCTTCCAGACGAAGCCAGTAACGCATTAACAACACTGCTGCCAGATAACTGCACAACGCATACACCGGAATCAGAAGTGTCATCGACACCCGTGGCATCAGACATCCAAGAATGATATCCGGGCGGAAATATCCATAATAAGCAAACTGAAATCCATTACTGCCACCGCCAAGCGTCATCCACGCCGGTGCAAGTGTCTTTTCTTCGATGCATGTACGGCGAATGGTCTCTGCCAGCGTCACATGCTGATCATACCAGTCAATGGTCGAACCATAAAAGCAGCCTTCCGGCAGGATCAGACCAATGAGCAGAAAAAACACTGCCACCAAAATCCCGGTAAATACCACATTCTGCAGCATCAGATTTCTGTTCTTCCGCTTTTGCTCTGTTCCAGCCAAAAGACTGCTCTGTTTATATTTTCTTTGTGTATGTTCTGCTACTCTTTCTTTCATTTCCACTATCCCTCGTTGCTGTTTTTTTCTCTTTTCTTTCGCAACACACTCAGTCTAGCAGAAATTTTTAAAAATCTACTGTGTGAAATTCTGAATTTTTCTTAAAACTTTTATCAATTCAAGTCGAACGCACGTGAGATTTGACGCTTAGCACACCGATTTTTTAACGTAAACCGTCTTATTTTTCTCCGATTTCCTGTGTACTATCCTTTATTTTAATCAGTAATCCTGCCCAATGTGCGTAACCAATCAGCATATTGGCAGATCACATGCTCAATGCGATGCAACTCTGCTTCCCTGCTGACACTTCGCCACAGTTTTTTATAATCATACAACCAGTATTCCAGCTCCTCTGCCAGATTCCATCGTTCTTCCCTGTTGGCATCAGCCAGCGCTGCTCCAATTCTCTGTAACAAAATCATTCCCTGCACCGCGATCAGATATGCCCGGATTTCTCCCCGCCGACCAATCGGCAAGTGTGCCACCGCTGCATAAAGTTCCTGCCCGATATTTTCCAAATCCTGCTCTGCCTGTTGATAAACCTTCGGATCTTCTATTTTTACCAATTTTTCAAGTTCGCCCAACAACAGTTTCCTATCTGCAGGATTCCCCATCTCTTCCAATTTCAATCCACTATGCTCCAGAAAATCTACCGCATTCCGCCATGTAAACTTCCAGCTCTCCGAAATCCGTGCCAATACGGACACCAGCGTTTCCGTCTCATCCCCATACGCAACTCTTGAAATCTGGCGGTTGATATCTTCAAATTCCGGAATATCCAAATTCCAGGAAAATGCTGCGCCATAAATCATTCCGGACAGACTGAAATCCGGATGATTAATGTGTCCGCAATCGCCCCAGTCCGTATTCAACAAACCTTCTGCATGATACTTCGAAGCATACTGACACATTCTGCTGATATTTTTATAAGAAACCCGGATCTGGTTCACCAGCTGATCCCAACCACTGACTCCCGGGCAATTATAAAGTCTGGCACCCGCTTCTGCCAGTTTTCGCGTAGAATCCTCCGGCCAGTCCGCATCATATCCCCAATTCAGACAAATGGTCTCTTTCGGCAATTCCTGTACTGCCTCTGGAAATTCACAGATAATATCACCCCAGAACATCGGTGTTTTTCCTTTGCTCACCACATATTCACAAAGTTCTTTTACAAAATCCAGATACAAGCGCTGTGTTCCTTTTTCCTCTGCCAATGCGGCACTTTTCCCTTTTCCCAGATCAAAAGTCTCATCTGCACAGATATTAAAATACTGTGAAGTAAAAAGCGGCATAAACTCGTCAATCAACGATTTTACCAGCTGCATGCTCTCCGGATTTGACACATCCAGAGTATGATGCCGCATGCGGTCCACGAATCCAAAAGGCTCATTTTCCATTTCAGACCTCTCACACAGCGCACCATATGTTTTTGTCCGAAGCACTTTATACAGATGACCAAAACAGGCAATACTTGGAATCAGCTCCACATGCCGTTTTCGACAATAAGCATCCAGTTCCAGAATATCCTCTGCCGTCAGCGGTGTATCATCCCGCCAGACTTCAGAAAATCTCCGGAATAAAAAAGTATGTTCCATATAAAGCTGTAACTGATTCAGCTTGTAAAACGCCATACAATCTACCAGTTTTTTCAGATAATCCATAGTCGGAATCCGACCTCTGGTCACATCATGATAAAATCCCCTATGCAAAATTTCCGGATAATCCACAATAATTGTATACGGAATACAGCATCCGCACTGCTGAATGATCTGACGCAAAGTCTGAATACCGTAAAAAATGCCAACTGTACTTCCACCAGTAATACAGATACCATGTGCCTGTACAAGCAGTGTGTACTCCTGCTCCTTCATGTGCTCACCCAATTGCAGGCAAATATCTCCATTTTCCATGATTCCACGACTGATGGACATAGCAAAACCTGTATCATCTTCCAGATTCTTCTGCAGCATTTTCGCATCTTCGTAAACTTCTGGCGGGCAGTTGCTGTTAAGCACAATTCTCCGATCATATTTTAGTGTAAACGTTCCCTCTTTCTGATACCACTGTTGTGGTCTTGGAATAATGTACATACTTTTTCTTCTCCTTACCGCAAATTTTTCTATTCTTTTATGGTTTAAAGTACGAATTAAAATAGAGGGGCTCTGCTATTTTTTTACTGGCAAGCGATTGTTAGCTGCAAAGACAAAATAGCAGAGTCCCTTTTCATAACCTTTATTTTTAACCACCAAGTACCCGAAACTAAAGCACTTTAGATAAGAATTCCTGTAACCGTGGATTCTGCGGATTCTCAAAGAAATCCTTCGGATTATTCTGTTCGGCAATATTTCCCCCATCCATGAACAGCACACGGGTTCCAACCTCGCGGGCAAAGCCCATCTCATGAGTTACAACCACCATGGTCATTCCATCATCGGCCAGTTCTTTCATCAGCTGAAGAACCTCTCCAACCATCTCCGGATCCAGCGCGGATGTCGGCTCATCGAAAAGCATTACCTCCGGATTCATTGCAAGAGCGCGAGCAATCGCGATACGTTGCTGCTGTCCACCGGAAAGCTGTTTCGGATATGCCTCTGCCTTATCTGGCAAACCGACACGCTCTAAAAGTTCCACAGCTTTCTGATCGGCTTCGCTGTCAGACATCAGTTTTAATGTCACCGGTGCAAGCTTGATATTTTCTTTGATAGTCAGATGTGGAAACAGATTAAACTGCTGAAATACCATACCCATTCTCTGACGTATTTTATCAATATCTGTCTTTGGATCTGTGATATCTACACCGTCTACAGTAATGGTTCCTGCTGTCGGCTGCTCCAACAGATTCAGACAGCGTAAAAAGGTTGATTTTCCGGAACCGGAAGGTCCAATGACAACGACTTTTTCTCCCGGATAAATATGTTCATTAATTCCATCTAAAACTTTGTGATCGCCAAAACTTTTTTCCAGATTTCTAACGTCTATCACTGTTTCTCAACCTCCTCTCAAATACAGCAAGTGCCTTGGATAATGCCATAACGCATACAAGATAAATTACTGCTATACTAACATACGGCATAAGCGGCTGATAGGTAACCGCTGTAACGCTCTGTGCTGCTTTCATCAGATCTTTTGCTCCGGTAACGGTCATCAGAGAAGTATCCTTCAATAATGTGATCATCTCATTGCCCAGAGCCGGCAGAATATTTTTGATTGCCTGCGGAATAATGATGTGACGCATGGTCTGGGTATAATTCATACCAAGGGAACGACCTGCCTCCATCTGTCCTGCATCCACAGACATAATACCTCCACGTACAATCTCTGCTACATAAGCTCCGGAGTTGATACCAAAAGCCAGAGTTGCTACTGCAACAGAATGACGGCTGGATGCAAAGATAACAAAATACATGATCATCAACTGAACCATCATTGGGGTTCCACGGATCACAGTCAGATAAACCTGACAGATTGCATTTAAAATATTTAAGATCACATTGCCGAAGCCATGTGCATTTTTCTTCTTGGTATCATGTTTGGTACGAACGATCGCTACAAGAATACCAATTGCAATACCCATTAAAAGTGCAAGCACTGCCACACGAATCGTAACACCAAAACCTTTTGCAAATAATACCCAGCGGTCGCTTTCAATAAACGTCTGTGAAAATCCATCTGCAAGGCTTAAAAACCATTCTTTCATTCACTTTTCTCCTTTCTGTAAATTGTAAAGCGGACATTTGCAGTCCACTTTCGTTACTTGCTCATGAACACAGCCACTTTGCAGCCTGCGTTCAAACACTAAATTTTATTATAGCAAAAAAATGAGACAGCGTCTATTGCTGTCCCACTATTTTTTACAGTTCTTTCGTTACATTTTGTAACAATATTTCCTGTACGAAATCGATTACTCAGCTTTAATATATTTATCAATGATAGACTGAACGGTTCCGTCTGCTTTTAATTTTGCAAGAGATGCATTTACTTTGTCTAATAACTCTGTGTTATCTTTTGCAATTGCGATCGCATAATCCTCTGTGATATACTCTGTGTCAAGAATCTTCAATCCTTCATTCTCAGCTACGAATGCTTTTGCCGGCTCGTTATCGATAACAACTGCATCAACTTTACCTGTCTTTAATGCCTGAACAGCACTTGCACCATTCTGGTAAGCGACAACATGGTCTTCACCATATCCACCATTTTCCGGTGTATCAGAACAGTAAATATCTCCTGTTGTTCCCTGCTGAACACCGATCAGTTTATCAGACAGATCATCCGGTCCTGTGATATCAGAATCTTCCGGAACGATAATAACCTGTACACCTGTTGCATAGCTGTCTGAGAAGTTTACGTTTTTCTTACGATCTTCTGTAACAGTCATACCTGCCAGAGACATATCTGCTTTTCCTGTTGTGATTGCCGGGATGATAGAATCAAAATCCATATCATCTACCTGAAGTTTCATACCAAGATCATCAGCGATCGCCTGTGAGATTTCAATATCGATTCCTTTGTATTCCTCTCCATCTACATACTCATACGGCGGAAAAGCTGCGTTTGTTGCCATAACTAAAGTGTCTTTGCCTGCGTTCTGAGATTCCTCAGCTGCGCTTCCTGTTGTGCTCTTGTCTGCATCTGAATTTGTGCTGCCACATGCTGCCATGGAAACTACCATTGCTGCAACTGCTGCTAATGCTGCGATTTTTTTCAATTTCATCTTTTTCTCTCCTCTTTTTACATCCGGTCGGATTAAAATGTTCCGTTACATTTCATCCTGATCTTTTTTTTCATTACTGGTGTCTATTATAGTGTCATTGCTTAAAGATTGCAATGGTGATTGTGCATAAAAATTAATATTATATGCATATTTTTTCAGTCTAACCATACAAATTATGCAATTTTTATGTTTATTTATGCATTTATACAAAGGTTTATTCATTCTTTATGCATAAATATACTATATTACATACAAAAGCCCTTCTTTTACAGAGCTTATTATCTGTGATCCCCATAAAAGAGGGCTTCATTGCCTGATTTTATCTCTCATTTGCTATATTTTTAAAATGGAACTGCTTTTTACCGGAAGCATAATCGTCCACAATCTGTCCGGTTCCGTACAGTTTGTATTTGTAGCTTACCAGACCTTCCAGTCCGACTGGCCCTCTGGCATGAAGTTTTCCGGTGCTGATGCCGACCTCCGCACCAAATCCATAACGGTAACCATCTGCAAAACGGGTGGAACAGTTCTGATATACACCGGCAGAATCCACCAGATTCATAAAATGCTCTGCCGCATCCGGATTTTCCGTAATGATACAGTCGGTGTGATGAGAACCGAAGTGGTTGATATGGTCGATTGCTTCATCCATGTTTTTCACTGTTTTTGCAGAAAGAATGTAGTCAAGATATTCTGTTTTATCATCTGCTTCGATGGACGGCACACAGTCTACCACTGCTGCAACGTCTTTTGTACCGCGCAGTTCGACTTTTTTCACATCCAACGCTTCTTTTAACACAGGAAGCAACTGCTCTTTGACAGCTTCGTGAACCAAAAGTGTCTCAACTGTATTGCAGGCGGAGACATACTGTGTTTTTGCATCCACAATAATTGGTACTGCTTTCGCAAGGTCTGCATCTTTATCCACATAGATATGGCAGATACCATCTGCATGTCCCATGACCGGGATTTTCGTATGGTTCATAATGTACTGCACAAACGCATTGGATCCGCGCGGAATCAAAAGGTCAACGGATTCATGACATTCCAGAAGTTCATTGATCTCGGAACGTGCTTCCAATTGCATCATGCAGTTTGCAGGAAGTCCTGCGGCAATAATTGCTTCATGTATAATATCAAACAGTTTTTTGTTACTGCGAAGTGCTTCGCTGCCACCTTTTAAGATCACACAGTTACCGCTCTTGATACACAATGCAGAAATCTGTACCAGCGCATCCGGGCGCGCCTCAAAAATAACGCCGATGACGCCGATCGGGCAGGTGACACGTTTCAGCACCAGTCCCTCATCCAGTTCCTTTGCAAATTGTGTCTGAAACAGCGGATCTTCCATCTTGGTCAAATCTGAAATCCCTGCGGTCACATCACGGAGTTTTCCTTCGTCAAATTTCAGACGTTTCAGCACCGGACCGGATACGCCGTCTGCTTCTGCCTGCGCCAGATCCTGTTTGTTTGACTCAAAAATCTCTGCCTGATGCTGCAATAATGCTGCTTTTACTGCTGCCAGTGCTACATTTCGCTGTTCGTTTGTGGTTGCTGCCAGCTTTGGAGCTGCCTTTTTTACCTTTCTTACCTGTTCCTGAAATAACATACGTTTCTCTCTCACTTTCTCAACAAAATTATCGATTGCCTAACTGCCAGAATGCTACGGCACTGGCGGCTGCCACATTCAGGGAATCCACACCATGCGCCATCGGTATTTTTACCGTATAATCACAGTTTGCAATGGTATCTTCGCAAAGTCCGTCTCCCTCTGTTCCAAGCACAATTGCCAATTTTTCCTCACTCATCAGACCTGGATCATCGATATTAACAGTATCATTTCGCAATGCCATGGCTGCTGTCTTAAATCCAAGTCTCTGCAATGTTGCCATACCATCTTCCGGCCATTTTTCTTTTTCCGGAAATATTGTCCAAGGCACCTGAAATACGGTTCCCATGCTCACCCGCATGGCTCTGCGGTACAACGGATTGCTGCATCCCGATGTCAGAAGCACCGCATCCATGTGTAGCGCTGCCGCTGAACGGAAAATCGCGCCAACATTGGTCGGATTAACGACATTTTCCAAAACTGCGATCTGCCGCGCATTGCTGCAAACTTCCTCTACCGTTGGCAGCGTCCGCCGCGTCATGGCACACAGCATTCCCCGCGTCAGTGCGAATCCGGTCAGTTTTGTCAACACGTCATATTCTGCGGTGTAAACCGGAATATTCCCGCAACGCGCAATCAGTTCTTTTGCCTGCGTTTCAATATGTTTATGCTCCACCAGCATGGAAATCGGTTCATATCCCGCATCCAGCGCCCGTTCCACGACTTTCGGACTTTCCGCGATAAAAACACCCGGATTCGGTTCATTAATGCGCAATAATTGTACTTCAGAATACCGCGCGTAAATGTTCAGCTCCGGTGCCGCAAAATCTGTAATTTCTATTATATTTGCCATTTGTTTTCTATACTCCTGTATTCTTTTCCCCAAAGCAGTTTCTCCTATAGAAGAACAATGTGCGATCTTGTTTACATTTACTATGTCCATCTGTCATCTGGGAAAAAGTTTCTCAAAGTTATTCACAATTTTAGCATAATCTCATGAAATATGGTAGCTGACGCTTGTTGTTTTTTACCGCGAAATACCATTGTCTCCCAGACAATGGTTTTGCACCCTCACGGAGCGTCAGTTCTGCCGGCAGATCTGCTCTCCTGTGATCGGAGTATAACGGATCAGTTCTGCCGCATCCAGTTTTTCTGCATGCATATCCACCGCTGAAATCTGATGATTTTCATAAGTTGTATAATAGTAAATTCCTTTGTTCAGATTGCAACAGGAAGTATACAATGTGATCTCGTATTTTCCCTCTACGACTTCGCAGCATCCACGCTGCTGATCCACCGAATTTAATATGTGGAAAAACTGGCTGACACTCTCATTTTCTGAATTTCCGGAAATTGAATTCATTTTTGTAAATGCCACCCGTACAAAACGGGACGTGGACGATAAATCTCCTGGAAGTCCCAATGCACCCATACCACGACTGTACGCCTGCAACTTCAGTTTGTCTGAAAAATGATTTTCCGGCTGTTTCGGTGACAAATGCATATATTGATTCAACTGAAACATCTGCTGCGGAAATGGCGGATTGTTGGTCAGTACTCCCGCCGGGTTATCATATACGTGCAGACCATCTGCCATGCATTCCACGGTAATTGCTTCGTTCGCATCCGCAATGATCCAATGAAGCTGCGCCGTCGGTAAACTTTCATGGAACGGTGTTCCAACCAGATTCATATGGTTTAAACAGTCTTTTGCTTCCTGCACGGTTGCACACTGACGCAAGATCCATGGGATAAATTCGTACTGTGCCACATTTTCTTTTTCTTCTGATAACTCCTGATATACTGCATTTCCAACGAAATTCAGACCTGCCATACCAAGCCCTTTTTCATTGACAGCATCATAATATAACGGGTAGTCACCAAGCACATGCGCCATACCAAGGATTGCATAATTTTTGTCAATTTTTCCTGCATGACAAAACTGCATTGGATAATTGCGTGGCGTGATGGTAAGTTCATCTCCGTAAGAAAATTCGTAATCTAACGTTCTGCCAAAGTAGGTATCTTTTGTTTTATAAGTTGCTGCTGTACACATGTTGTTTTCCTCCATTTATATCCCATATTATAGGCAAAATTGTCCGTAACATTCAATATGCAATTGTTATTCTATGTCACTTATCATCGTATTCATTCACTGTTTTTGAAAATCTCACTGCCTAAAACGGTTATAAACTAAAAACAGAGAAACGTTTCTTTGTCTCTCTGTTTCTTATATTTTTTCAGGCAGTAGTATCTGCTTCATTGATACCTGCCAAATTTCTATCTATTGTTCAAAAATTCTTCTACGATACACTGCGCAAACACTTCCGGTTCATCGGAAGCAAAATTATGATATCCCGGCACGATCTTGTGTTTCCAGCCCTTGGTTTCTGCTGCCTGATAAGCGGAACGATGAAACATTCCTGTTTTATCATCTGAACCACAGGCTACCGTCACCGGAACCGTAATATCAAAATCCTCCAGTTTTAAATTGGAAAAACTATCCATCTCTTTTTCCAGAAACAGCTCCAGGTTTTTCAGATTGCGACTCTGCTGCTCCATGGACTGTCCCTCTTTCTCCCGATTCATGCCACCCATGGCATTGACAAAGTGCATCATGCAGGTGATAATTCTATGCTTTTCGGCACCTGTGCGAAGTTTATCCCAAAAGGCATCCTGCTCTGCTGCCAGTTCGCCACTTCCCCGCATCAGTGGTTCATGTAAAAATACCTGGTGCACTAACTCCGGATATTTTGTTGCCAATGCAGCTGTCACCGCGCCACCCGCACTGCAACCAGCCACAAAAATACCATCATTCTGACTTGCTTTGGTATTACTCTGATTTAAACGCGTTTCATTCCCTTGCTGCACTGTATCTTTATTGGAATCTTTTGTCTGTTCCATTACTGTATCCCGGCGATTCTCTGTTCCCTCTTCTACTTTTTCCGACAAAATCTCCGATTGTTTTTCTGCCATTTCGCGCTCCAGTTCTGTCCGAATGATCTCTGTCGCATCGTCTGCATGTGCCCAGACTGAAAAATCTGTTTCGCCCTCTGCCGGAATACTTCGGCTGTACCCGCGACGGTCATAACTGATCACTGTAAATTTTTTTGACAAAATTGCCGATGCCTCACGAAAAAATTCGCTGTCACAGGCGACACCATGTATCAGAAGCAGCAAAGGTCCGCTGCCCTCCCTTCTGCAAAATAACGTTCCATGTGCTGTTTTCACCTGATATTCCATCGGCACTTCCTCCATTTTTATTTCAGTCAGAGATTTCACTCCCAAACACTTTGGTATTACTCACCATTTATAGAAATGGGATTCTTCTCGACTGAGATAAAATCTGTCTGCTCATCTGTGCGATCAGATCCATTCCATCCCAGATCAGGGAAAAATCCAATGCATGTCCGATCTGTACCACCCGATCTACACCGGGAACACCCGCACAGATCAGTTTTTCTGTAACTTCCATACATTCTTCTTCGTTTACGCAGGTTAACGTCTGACATTTTCTTGTCAAGGCCGGATATAATCCCTCCAGATTTTCTCCGCTGCACTCGATAAAGAATCCGCCCGGAACGGTCAGCTCCCATATTTCCGTGGAAAGTTCCGGCAGCTTAACCAGAACGACTTCATTGCCAAATTTCTGGATTTTTACATTTTCTTTTGTCGCTGCAAGATACATTGCCTGTTCCCACTTCTGTACGGCAAGATGCGCACCCAGCTCATAGCGGCTCTGAATGTAAGGTGCCGCCACTTTCCAGAATTTCTCATGGGCAAGTGCTGTCTGCTTCGGAGTACCTAGCCAGTAAAGCAATGACGGAGAAGAGCATGCATTCTGATCATTCAAATAAGTATCATTATAGAACCCACGCACGATGTCCGTCAAATCTTCTTTTTCTAAAATTGCGTCTGCCCGCAATACCGCTGCTGAACGACGGTCTGCAAAGGCAAGCTCTGTTTTTCCCGGCTCTAATACAGATTTTTGAATTTCCTGAATACTGTGATCACCGCCCCAGATCACGCGCACCTGACAAAGCTGTGAAAGTGCATCGGTAACCTCTTTTCTATGACCATAACGAAGGATCACAATTCGTTCCTTCCATTCCGGCTGCGCCTCCATCACCTGTCGGAGTGCCGATAAGATCATCTGCTCCTGCATTGTCTCTTTCTCCGGCAAACGCAAAACTATCGGATCTCCTGCCAGCAAAGATGCTGCCATGCTGAAGGCAAACAGTACGGGAATATTGGATGGAACAACGTGAAATGCCACACCTCTGCCGATCACTTTTTTCCCATTCCACTGGCTGACATACTGCTCGTGGATATGACTTAAATTTCCTTTTCTGCACCAGAAGGAAAATGCTGCCAGATCTGCTGCCTGTACACTTCGATTTTCTTTTCGAAGTGCCTGATATAAAGCATCCAGAAAATCAATGGTCTCCTCTGCAAAAGGAATATATGGTTTCTGTTCTGCAAGTTGTTCCAGAATTACAGTATCACCCAGTAAAAACTGAAGGTCTTTTTGCCAGTTATTATTTCTATCTGTCATAATTCTCGTTCTGCTCCTGATTTATATAAATGCTATGTTACTATTTCTTCTGAAATGTATCAGAACATCCCCGAATCTGTGCATGCTTCAGTCTGCCAAACACCTCAAAATAAGCACCTTTTCGTCCACAGGGACAATCATCCATGCCAAGCAGCCGTCCCTCATCTTCTGTCAAAACACTGTGTCCCGGATAACTTTTCGGAAGTGTCGACAGCACCTGAATAATTCCACGTTCTCCGATATCACAGATGGAAAAATCAGATGCCCGCCGGAACAAAATGCCGGAATAATCGGAAGCATGTAAATGTCCGCACTCACATTCCATAAAAATGCTGCCCGCCTGCTCTGCCATTCCATAATAATCATGCACTTTCGTAATACCGCAAACCTGCTGTAGTCTTGCTTTGTATTCTTGTTTTGATACCGCCTGAGATGCCAGTTTTTTCCATCCGCCACCATGCACTAAGATGCCCTGTGACAAATCTTTTTTCAAACCGGACTGCTCCAGTGCCAGCACCAGATACTGCCAGATCAGGAATGTAAATCCAAAAATCAGAAACGGATCCTTACCGTATTTTTCCAGAAAGTCATCCAATGTTTCCAGATCCAATGACATGTCTTCCTTTAACGCAAAGGTGCGGTATCTGCCAAACAGGGAAAATCCACGGATACCTGCCGCACGCGCAGAAAACTGATGCATTCCAGACAATGCGGAAGGGGCATCGATCACCAGCATCGGAAGTCTCTTCTTTCCAAGAAAATCTGCACCGATCTTTGCCAGTGCCACCTGCTGACGCGTCCGCGTCTCTCCGTCCAGCACGATTCTGGATGCCATACTGCTTGTCCCGGAAGATGTTACAACTTTGTAATCATCTTCCTCCGTCGGCATGCTACTCAATGTGATCCGTTTGAATAATCCTGCCGGGAGAAATGGAAGATCACGGTAATGCGTTACCTTCGACTCATCAAATCCGGAAGCCTCCAGCATACGGGCATACGCCGGGCAACGTTCTCTGTGATAATGCGTCAGTTCTTTTAATTGTATAGTGAGCTGTTCCTCTTTCTGCGCTTCTTCTAAAGTATATACTTCATGTTCTCTTTGTTCCTCCAAGTTTCTCCCCTTCCTTCACTGCAGAAATTTACTGTACTGTGTTTTTCCGGATGCATTTTTCGGAATTTCTGCAATATAATATGCCTCAACCGCACGATTACTGATGTGCAGTCGGTCTGCCAGCAATTCTGCTGCTGTTTTGGCACATGCCTGATCCGTCGTATAAATCTGCAAATGATCGTCCGTTCCCACACATACAAATTCACATTCAACTTCTGCATAGGCTTTCTGTAAAATACGCTCACATTCATCCAATCCGACACGAATTCCGAAAATCTTCAGAAACCTTTTTTTGCGACCTGCAATATAATAAAAGCCATCTTCGTCAACTCTTGCCAGATCTCCGGTATGTAACACGCCCTGACGCTCATCGCCTTTGCTCAGATCCGCGCGGCATTCTGCCATGCCAAGTGTTACATTTGATCCCTCATAGATCAGTTCTCCGACACCGGTTGTCGGATCAATATCTTCCAGATGGAAAGTTCCTCCCGGTATTGCAATGCCGATACTTCCGATTTTTTCCAGACAATGGTCTGCCGGGAGATAACTCATACGTGCGGTTGCTTCGGTCTGACCATACATAACTACAAATTCAATACCATGCGCTTTCGCCCAGATTCCAACTTTCTGCTGCAAAGGTTCCGGCAGTCTGCCTCCTGCCTGCGTCATATAGCGAAGATGCTGATACCACGGTTGCTCTCCCGGTTTCTGCGCCCGGTCATCAAACAGATGCAAACGTCGAAACAGTTCATACGTGTATGGAACGCCCACCAGACTGGTTCCTTCCGCTGATTTGAAATAATCCCAAAATTGCTGCTGTACCACGCTGCAAGTCGTCAGAAGCACACAGGCTCCCGCCTGAAAATGACTGTTCATCACGGACAATCCATAGGTGTACTGCATTGGCAGACAAGTAATCGCACGTTCTGACTCCGTCAATTTCAAATACTCCATAATCGATACCGCGTTGCTTTCCAGATTCCGTCGTGACAGACGTACCAGTTTCGGACTTCCGGTACTTCCGGAGGTTGCCAGCAGCAATGCCAGTTCCGGATGAAGCTCACATTTTGGAGCTTCGGTCTGATATAAGACATACTCCGCTTTTTCGTATGTGATAGCGCAATTTTCTTCATCATTTTTATTGATATTTTCATCTTCATTATTCTGTTTTTCTGATAAATTGCATGGTTTCCATGCCTCTGCCTTTTTCTTCGGCATCCATACATACTCCGGTTGATACCTCTCATACATTTCCTGCAACAGTGCTTCATCCAGCTCGGTGTTTAGCAGCAGCGGTACTGCCCCTGCATTTAAGCAGCCCAAATATCCGATCACCGCTCCCGGTGTATTTTCACATAATAAAAAAACAAAGCTGCGCTGGCGGACTGCATGTCTGAATTCTGCAATCTGCTCACGCAGCTCCCCGTATGTAATGCAAATGCCTGTATCCGTCTGCAATGCAGGACGTTCTGCAGGTTTTAATTCCATATCAAAATACATTGTCATACCTTCTTTTTATAAATAATCCTTCTCAGGATTACTGTCTGCAATGCAGCGATTCTGAGAAAAATACGCCTGCTTACACGCAACAAAATCACAGGTCAAATCTTATGACGTGTTTTTCCATTCGTATAGTGTACCCAATTAGCATTTTAACGCCAACACTCTTTATTTGCTCATATCCACGCCAAGTTTTTCCAGAATCTCGATTCCTTTACTGTAGGTGCTGAAAGATGTGATATCCAGTGTCTCAAAGAACACACCAAATGCTTCTTCCAGATCTGCTACCATGTCTACATGACGAACAGATTCCCATCTTTTAAATCTATTATACACAAGCACATCATCATTCAGATCTTCGTCTGTTGCCTGCAAATTTCTTTTTAAAATTTTGTTATATTTCTCAAGATTAGTCATTGTCTTATCCTCATATATTTTATGCTATTCTGATTTTGCCTTCATTGCCAGCGTGATCACACCAGCTGCTGCGCGTCCCGCATCGGTCTTCGCCGTCACTCTACAGTCATACATACCGTTTCCTGCATTGGAAATCAACTGTGCACTCAGATACAATCGCTCTCCCGGATACACCGGATGGTAAAACCGCATCTGGCTTACCTGAAAAAATAATGGCAGTTTCCCACGATTCTGCTCCGAAAGCAATAACAGGATATCTGCTGTCTGCGCCATACTTTCCATAATATAAATACCCGGCAAAATCGGTTGTTCCGGGAAATGTCCCTGAAAGATCTGCCAGTCTTTCTGTATGTCCACTTCTGCTTCGATCCGATCCGGCAACTGAAGCTCCGTCACACGGTCTACCAAAAGCAACGGATCTCTGTGTGGCAAAATATTCCTTATTTCTTCTTTTTCCATCATCTTGCGTTCCGTCTCCGTGTACAGATAATTGCTTATTTCTTTCTGCGTCTCATCTGCTTACAGATCATTTCTTATTTTTTTGCTTCTTTTCTCTGGCGCATGATCTGTCTTGCCTGTGCGATCAGATCATCACTGACACCGGTCACCAGCACAACATCTTTCAGTTCCGGAAACGCTTCTTTTAACTCTGTGTTGACCAGATTTTCCAAGGTCAGCTCTGCGGAAGGACATCCGCTGCACTGTCCATGCATTCTCACATGAAGAACTCCGTCCTCCAGTTTTTCAATCTCGATATCGCCTCCATGCTGAGCCAGATTCGGGCGCACCCGCTCATCCAAAACTTCTTCAATTTTGCTGATCTCTAATTCTCCCATGGTGGTTCCTCCTCAAAAATACAATTTTGCCCTTAAATTTAAGATATTTTACGGATCATTCCGTACATTTTATCTTTTAATTATATACCTGCATCTGTCTCTGTGTAAACAGGAAACAAATGCAGGTATTAAAATTTTCTACCGATGGCAACGTAACTCATACATGCCTTTCAGTCGAACCTATGTCATATAAAAAGTAAGTATTACTCCTCGATATGTGCGATTGCTTTTGCAAGCTGTTTCTTAGCACCTAAGTTACCCTGACGTGCGATCATGATACGCTGAGCCTGCGGAGAACCAGCACCGTGCATGGACTCTGTACGATATCCAACAGCTGCTGTACCAAGGGAAAGGTTCTCAATCAGACGAAGGATTCTCAGACGGTTCTCTGTTGTAACATCAGCAACACCTCTAAAGTATTTGTCGATGTATTTGCCAAGTTTCTCATCGCGGAAATCTTTCTCTGCCGGAGCTGTAACCATCAGACCACCTGCGATATCCTCTGCCAGACGAACGATCTCATATGGGAAACGTGTAACGTTCTGTTTACATACATTTGCAAGAAGCAGGTTGATAATATATGCACCAGACTCTGTAGCGGTACCCTCTGTAGAGCAGGCAAGACCACAGCAGTATAATGTCTCGTTTAAGTGAGTCATCTCGATGAGTTTGTCTTTTACTGCGGAGGCTTTTGCAACACCGTTGTACTCAGCGGCAACTGCTGCTGCACCGATCAGAACATCACCTACACCAACTTTACATCCGCCATAAGACTGACGATGGTAACCAGCGAAACGCTCTACTAACATTCCTGCAAATTCTGTCTCACCATTCATGAAGATACGATCGTTTGGTACGAATACGTCTTCGAAGATAACCAGTGCTTCTACACCACCGAACTCAGAGTTTCCGACATCCATCTGTGTACCTTCCAGTTTTCTTGTATCACAGGACTGACGTCCGATGATCATGAAGATACCTTCGGAATCAACCGGTACCGCAAAAGATACTGCGTAATCTTTGTCATCCGGTCCCATAGCGATGGTCGGCATAACGATTACTTCATGTGAGTTGCAGATACCTGTCTGATGTGCTTTTGCACCACGAACTACGATACCATCCGGACGGCGCTCAACAACACGTAAGTACATATCCGGATCTTCCTGTGCGTGAGGTGCTTTGGAACGGTCACCTTTCGGATCTGTCATAGCGCCGTCTACGGTTAAATCGTTTGTTGCACAGTAGTTCATGAATTTTTTAAAGTTCTCATGGTAAGATGTACCATATTTTTTATCGATTTCATAAGTTGTGGAGAACTCTGCATTGAACGCATCCATTCCTACACAACGCTGGAAACAGGCTGCGGTTTTCTGACCACACAGTCTCTGCATTTTTACTTTGTTTTTCAGATCTTCTGTGCTCTGATGGATATGAGTGAAACGGTTGATCTTCTCGCCTGTAAACGGAGATGTAACAACCATCAGATCCTGATACTGCGGATCCTGAGCCAAATCATATGTCATTCTTACAGAATTTAATGACGGACGAAGAATCGGATTGTCTACCGGATTCTCTACCTTCTCACCGAACATGTAGATCTCCATGTTCATTTTGCGGATACTCTCGATGTACTGTTCACCAGTCATAAGTGCCATTTTTTGTTCCTCCCATTTTCTCGTTGATTTAATTGCATTTTTGCATCATTTTTATGTTATGATGCGATTATACACCATTATATGTATTTTTGCAATTATGCAGTTTCACAAAATATTCTGCAAGTTTAAAACAAAGACTGCTGTCCGTGCATATGTTTCTGTACAATATGCACAAACAGCAGTCCTTAGTGCTGTAAAAACGCAATTTTAACGTTTTCTCATTATTTCTTTTTCTGGCTTTTCATCAAGCCCAATTGCTCATATTTTTGCCGTTTCCGTACAAAAGTAGAACTATCCATTCCAAGGCTCGCTGCCGCCTCACGGATGTTTCCAAATCTGGAAAACGCATGGTCCAGATACCCGGCTTCAAATCTGGCAACCTCCATTTTCAGATCTACCTGATCCTGATAGCTTTCCTGCTTCTCTTCCACTTTTTCAAGACGGTCATGCATAAACAGATCCTGCGCCCGGATCACATCACCGGTGCTGATGATTGCTGCCCGCTGTACCAGATTTTTCAGTTCCTGAATATTTCCCGGCCATGGATAATCGTTCAGACACTGGTAACTTTCCCGGTCAAACTGCTTGTTCTGCCCGGTTTTATAATTGTACTGGTTCAGGAAGAAATCAAGCAGCGGAATAATGTCCTCCCTGCGTTCCCGTAATGGAAGTACCTCCATGGAAAACAGTGAAAACTGCTGCAACAGTAAGTTATTAACACTTGCCATCTGCTCTAACTGCTGCACAGAATACTTACTGCCAGCGATCATCCGGATATTCAGTTTCTGTAAATATCCTTCTTTCATCACACAACATCCATCCCGGAGAACTGCCAGCAGATTTCCCTGAATATCTTCCGGCACAGCTGCCAGTTCTTCGATATATAAGGTTCCGCCTTCCGCACTTTCCAGCAAGCCGATCTGCGGCTCATGCTCTGCAGTTCCCGGTGTTCCAAAAAGGTAAGTCTCCAGATCATTCTTCGGTACAGCTGAAAAATTCAGGCGTAAAAACGCAGCTTCTGTTCGATCAGAATGTGCATGGATATATTTTGCCAATCGGAACTTACCACAACCGTTTTCTCCATAAAACAGTACCGGCAAATCCACCTGTGCCATTTTCCGGGCAAATTCCAGCAATTTTCTGCTCGGTTCTGCCACCGCAACCAGTTCCACATCTCCGTCCAGTTCCTTGCGCATACGCTCCAATTCCTGCATATACTGACGATTCTGCAGCTCCTTTCGCTGCAATTCTTTTCGGATGGAATAGATTTCTGTAATCTCACGAACCAGTGTCACCACCATAACCAGGTTCGTTTTGTCATCGCCATCAAAAATCGGTGTACTTGTGATGACTGCCCGCTTTCCGGTTCGGAAAATCTGCTCACTGGTCACAGACTCTCCGCTTTGCAGCACAGAAAGTGTACCACTCATGGATACTACGCCGGCTTCCACCAGATCTTTCATGTTTTTCCCAATCATTTCAGATTTTCTCAGACCACTGATCAGCTCGTAACTGTGATTCAGATACACCGTATTCGCTTCCCTGTCTGTAATATAAATACCGTCATGAAAATTGTCCAAAACTGCTTCCAGATAATCTTCCACCTGGAGATTTCCGGAATCTTTTTCCTGCAAATTCATATTTTTGCTCCTTATAAAATTGCAAAAATGCATCAACTAATCTTTATAGTAAATGATTTTTTGCATTTTTACAATATGGCAGAAGCAATTTTTTCACTTTTTTTAGTCAAGACTTACTGGTTTACATGCATTTTTTCAACTATTTTCATTCTCACACCTGAACCTGCAACCTACAATTCCTGTTTCAGACAGGTTTTTATATCATCTTCAGCATTGCTGATCAGATGAAGCTGGAACGTATCCACCAGATACTGCACCACATTCGGACTTAAAAATGCCGGCAGGATCGGACCAAGGTAAATATTCTTGATCCCAAGACTTAATAACGCAAGCAAAACCGCTACCGCTTTCTGCTCATACCAGGACAGGATCAGCGACAACGGCAGACTGTTGACATCTGTATCGAAAGCATCCGCCAGTGCTGTGGCGATCCGTACCGCGGAATATGCATCGTTGCACTGTCCCACATCCAGCAGACGCGGAAGGCCTGCCACCGTTCCAAAATCAATTTTATTAAACCGGTACTTTCCACAGGCAAGCGTCAGGATCACACAATCCTCCGGCACCAGTTCTGCAAACTCTGTATAGTAATTCCGCCCCGGTCTGGCACCGTCACAGCCGCCGATCAGGAAGAAATGTCGGATTTTTCCGTCTTTGACTGCCTGTACGATCTCTCCGGCATGGCTTAAAGTTGCTTCATGCGCAAAACCTGTCAAAAGTTCAGATGACAGATGACAACTTGGGCAATCCGACGGTTCTATTGGTTTTACATCCTGATCTTCGGAATAGCCGCCCAGTTCCAACGCCTGACGGATGATCTCACTGAAATCTTTCTCGCCGTTTGCATTTTTTCCGATATATTTGACACCGTCCCATCCAACGACATTCGTACTGTAAATACGGTCTTTGTAACTTTCCCGCGGACGCATCAGACAATTTGTTGTCATCAGAATACATCCTGGAAGATTATCGAATTGTTTCTGCTGATCCTGCCACGCTCCGCCAAAGTTTCCGATGAGATGCGGATATTTTTTCAACCCTTCATAGCCGTGTCCCGGAAGCATTTCTCCATGAGTATAAATATTCACACCGGTTCCTGCGCTTTGCTGCAACAACATTTCCAGATCATGAAAATCGTGTCCGGAAACAATAATGAAAGGGCCTGCTTTCAGCGTTGTTGATACTGCATGTGGCGTTGGATTTCCATAAGTCTGTGTGTTTGCCTCATCCAGTGTCTTCATTACTGCAAGCGCCATCTCTCCGGCTTTCATAGAAAGACGGATCAATTCTTCCACCGTCATGTTATCATCCGTCACAGCCGACAATGCTTCCACATAAAAATCATCCACTGCATCACTAAAATAACCTAATTCCCGGGCCTGATGTCCATAAGCACTGATTCCTTTTAACCCATAAATGATCAGTTGGCGCAAAGAACGGATATCTTCATCCAGATCCTGATCGTACATGATTCCGGCAATTTCTGCGGTGCGCAGCACTTCACTTTTTTCCTGTGGCAAACAATAGGACATATAGATGTTTTCCGTTGCAATGCTACCGATCTTCTGACGCATTTCATCTTTGATCTTCTGTGCTTCCTTCAGAAGCTTTACATGCACTTCCGCATCAAAGTTTACATTTGTCAACGTAGTAAACAGACAGTTTTCGATAAAAGAGATCACTCCTTTATCCAGCTTTTCTCCCTGATCCTGCAGCATTTTCCCATAACAGCTGATACCTTTTAACTGAAAAATAAGCAGATCCTGCAAATTGGCAACCTCCGGTGTCTTTCCACACACGCCCTGCCTGGTACAGCCTTTTCCGTTTGCAGTCTGTTCACACTGATAGCAAAACATTTCGTATCCAAGTTCCATATGATTCTGCATGACAATTCCTCCAATCATCTTAATCCGTTTATAACCGTCCTTTTTGTCACATAAATTGTATTGCGATTAAATAATCGAACAGTTCTCACTCCATTTAAGATGCATAGTTTGCACGAATCTTATACATTTTTCCTCAAAATTGAACGCAAATATTTATTGCTTCCTGAACCACACCTTTACCTTAACAAATTTTTTAACAAAAAAACGGAACCGCAGCGCTTAACTCTGTGATTCCGCTTTTCATGCTTTTTTCAATTTTTATAAAAGCATTTCTGCTCTTACTCTTATGCTTCTTCTGCTGTTCCCTCGTCAGTTGCCTCATCCTCCGGGATGCTGTTTCTGATTGCATCAACCATAACAACGATTGCTTCCGGATCTGTGTGAACGTCGATATCCGGGTTCTTAGAGATTTCAAGATCTTTGACACGGATAACGTCGCCGACTTTCATGCCTGCTACATCAACATTTACATGGTCAACTAATGCTGCCGGTAATGCTTTGTATTCAATCTCCTCTAAGCACTCCTGCAGAGCACCTTCCAGAACTTTCTCACGGTTCTCAATTACTACTGCTGCTGTAGAATGAACTTTCTCGGTACTTACCAGTGCCTGAAAATCAATCTCATCAACACAACGTTTCATTGAATTATAATCTACCTCTTTGATCAGAACATCGTAATCCTGTCCTTCCACATTCAGCATGATCTGGCTTCCTTTGTGCTCTGTTTTCAGCAGACGTTCCACTTCCATCTTGCTCATCTTCAGCGGAACAGAACCCTCGATCTCTTTACCGAACAGGTTACCTGTTACGAATCCCTCTCTTCTGAGTTTCTTTGCTTTGACATCCATGCTTCTTTTTTCAGCTTTTAAAGTATTCATTTATCTTTTCCTCCAAAAATCTGAATTGCTTAGCAGCCTTCTACAAAGAGGTTTTGTTAAGTAGTTCCTTATTTGTTACAACGTCATTATAGCAGGCATAGCAGGAACAGATTAACCAAAATTTTAAAAATATTCGCATTATTTTTGGTAATTATTTAACTTTTCCTGTTAAAATTTAATTTTACCATTTACTACACGATAAGTCTTTCCCTGTACTTTGACCGTTCCGTTTTTGGAAAAATTAACTTTTCCATCTCTCAGATACCAGTAGCCATTCTCATTGTGGGCAATTCCACGGAAATTGAAGTTTACTTTTCCATTTTCAATTCTCCACCAACCATTTGCATTTTTTGCTACTCCTGTGTAGCTGAAGTCTACTTTTCCTCCGCGAATATACCACCAGCCGTTCTCGTTTTTCTCTACGCTGTTGCAGTTGAAGTCTACTTTACCATTGACAATTCTCCACCAACCGTTTGCATTCTTTGCAACTCCCGTGTAGCTGAAGTCTACTTTTCCTCCACGGATGTACCACCAGCCGTTCTCGTTTTTCTCTACGCTGTTGCAGTTGAAATCTACCTTACCATTAACGATTCTCCACCAGCCATTTGCATTTTTCGCTATTCCTGTGTAATTAAAGTCTACTTTTCCTCCACGGATATACCACCAGCCGTTTTTGTTTTTCGCTACGGTAGTTACATTTGTTGCAATCTTGTTATCTTTGTAGTAGTACCAGTTTCCATCTGCATCTTTCTCATCAGAAAGTCCGTCTTTGTGTACCGGCTTTGGTTCTGGTGTAGGTGTCGGTTCTGCTTTCTTGTCAGCATCTTTTGCATCGGAAAACACTTTGTCCTGAAAAGTTTCTGCTGCATTCTGTGCCTCTGCTACTTCTTCAGTCGTTGTTGCTGCATTGATTGCTTCCTTTGCTGCTGCTACTGCAGATTCAACGTCTGCTTCGTATACAGCTTTCTGATCTGCACTTAAGTTTGCCAGTTTTTCAATTTCTGCTGTGATAGCGGTAGCTTTGTCAGTTACTGCTTTCACGGCTTCTTCTTTGGCATTTTCTAATGTAAAATCTCTGATCTCTACATCAAATGTAGCTGTCTGTCCTGCATATTTTACAGTAACTGTCTGTTTCTCTGTTACTTTACTGCTGTCAAAACCAGTTATGATCACTTTTGACAGATTGACGGTTCCTTCTGTTCCATCTTCATAGGAAGCGGTAACTGTCATACCGGTTGTATCAAGTGATTCTCCCAGATCATATACTGTCTTTGTCGGTGCACTTACTTTGATTTCGGAAACGGCTACTGTCTTTGTACTTACCAGTGCCGGAGCCATATTTTCTGCATTTGCGTAAGATGCTGCACCTTCTTTACTTACAAAGAAAATACGATTTGCTCTATCGACTGATTTACCAGCCATATTTACAACCAGTGTAATACTGTCCTGTCCGGCTGCTTTTGCTGCCGCAACAAATGAAGTAACATCTGCTGTTGCTACCGTACCATTTGGTGTACTGATCTGTCCCGGATCATTACTTACAACAGTTCCAAGATTAAATTCTTCTGAAGTAATTACCCCATTTGCATCCAAAATTGCCGGTTTATTTTTCCAGTTCAGAGTATCTTCTGTCCAGTCTGTATTTTCTGTCATGGCAATCTGAAGCTGTGCATCCAGGTTTGCAGCTTCATTATAACGTACCCCCAGTAGAGTCATCTGCAATTTTACACGTTCAACCTGTGTAAGATCAATCTGTGACACGTCAAATTTCAGATATGTGACTTTATTATCTCTTCCGCCTGCTGTTCCCAATGTTCCTTTAGAATCTGTTCCATAGGAAGTACGCAGGAAATTCTTTGCACCAAAATCTGTTGCCTGATCTCCGCTCCAGCTGCCTGCAAATGTATCCTGTGATACAACGGTTCTGGATATTTCTGCATCTTTTCCGATAACCTTTTTCACAGTCGCATGAATAACAGGAGCAGCTTTCTTCTCTGCATCCAGTTGTTTTGCCCCTTCGGTACTTGCAAATGCCAATTCATAACCGTTTTCATCACATACTGCCAGAGAAAGGATGTTTTCAGAATCGTCCATATTTTTAATGAACTCTGTTACATCCACAGTTGCTTTTGTTCCATCATAGCTGGAAGCTGTAATACCGATGTTGTTCTTCACTTCACTGTTTTTATCAATCTGAAATGCTTCTGAATATGCAACATTTTCTGTATTCCACTCCGGATGTGTATTCCATGTTACTGTCTTTGCATCCCATTCTCCGGGCGCAGGAACAACCATCAGCCGATCTGTTCCAATTGCATTGTTGCTGCGTCGATTGATCAATGTCAGCTCCAATTCTGCTTTATCAAGATTTTTGATATCCTTTTTCAAATCTGATACATCAAATTTTAAAACGCTGATTTTTGCATCATTTCCATCAGAAGTACTTGTTATCTTTTCACCAAATAATCCATATTTTTCCTGATCGGTCTTTGCACCCGTCATTCGGAGAACACGCAGATATTCATTATCTGAATAAGTATTATTCTTTTCTGTTTTCCAACCTGCCAGATAAGTATCTTCTGCTGCTGCAATATTCACAGCCTTTACGATGCCTTCTTCAATATTAATCGTAACGGTTTTCTGTGTAGAAGCACCATACTCATCCACTGCTTTAAATGTAATTTCTTTCCGTCCACTGTCACTGTCAGAGGTTTCCCATGTAAATGTGCCATTTTCAGCATCAAATGATGCACCTTTCGGAAGTGCACTGACAACAGATAATGTCACGTTTTGTTCTTCCGGATCGGTTGCTTTCAACTGGAAAGCTACTGTTTCACCAGCCTTAAGGTTAAATGGTTCACCTTCCAGATTTTCAAATACCGGTGCCGCATTTTTCTTAATATTTTCACCGTTTGCAAGGAATGTAAAGTTTTTCACGCTGTCTGCAACGGTCAGATCAACCTGTGAATCATACTCTACCAGTTTTCCGCCCAGATACAGATTATCAATCGTTACATTGTCAATATTTTTGAATGAAAACGGTGTATCCGCATCTTTAAACCAGCAATCCTTAAAGGTAACGTTCTTCGGATTAAACTGATTGAGGTCGTTTCCATTCGGAATATTTGCAACATTGTTTCCGTTATTTGCCGTAAAGGAACAATTATTAAATATCAGATTTTCATAATTTGGAGTAGAGCCATTTGTACCGTTCTGAATACTCAGTGCACCGCCGCCACCATTCGATCCATAACCTGTAACATGCAATGTATTGACATTATTAAATGTATAATCACGCATCTGATAGCTTTGTGTATTGTGTCCCAGTCGGACTGCATTGGCAAAGGTACTCCAGCCCAGTGTATTGCTGATATTTACATCTGTTGTATCGTCTGTATCCCACTGCAGTCTGTCTTTGTTGTAAATTGCCGCTGCTGCTGCAATGTTCTGATCTTCCGTAGACAGATTGTTTAAATCTTTCGTCTTCAGACGTCTCTGCGGGAATTCATTACTTGGATTATAGTGTCCAGATGCAAAGGTGTCATCATTGCCCATGGTAATTGCACCATTTAAATGAATTCCCTGTCCGCTTGTCAGATCCAGTCCATCCACCCAGGCATGCTGAAATGGGCTCAGACCTTTGATGTTATTATAATTGATGTTTTTTACCGTGTGGCATTCCCAGTTCCACTGTTTTACATCTCTGACATAAGTATCATTGAACGTAATATTCTGAGAACGAACTACCATACTTCCACCCTGATGAGGGCTCAGTTCCGCATCCGATTTGTCCCAGCTGTAGTTATAAGTTCCCTGACCATCAAGTATGCCCCGTCCGGAAATAGTAATATTGGACGAATCCCAGATGCCGATCGCTGGTTCCATCGCCTGTGTACACTCCTGCAGACGGTTTACAAGCAATGCATCTTCATCCAGATAGATATTCAGCTTTCCGTCTTTTCCATCTCCGTCCCAATTTTTAATGGACAGACCGGACCAGAGATATGTACCTGCCGGAAAATAAATCGTATCCAGTGTATCACTGTTTTTCACTTCTTCCAGTGCTGCCTGAAATGCTTCTGATACATCATTTTTCTGACGAACACGTTTGTTCGGGAACATAACCTCTTTTGTATCATAAGCCACATATGTTCCTTCCCCGTAGGACCAGGTGTACTCTTTTCCATCATTCATAGATGTATCTGTAACCGTACCTGCCTCTGTGCAAACTTCGCCTACGTTATCCGTAATCGGATGCTCCTGTAGATATTTTTCTGCAAAATCCTTAAAGTTCAGTACATTTTCTGCTGTCACATCCGGTTTGTCGGTTTCTGTCGCATCATTGATAATTGCAAGCTGAGGTTTACCATTGGTATCATTGATGCTGCCATTGATATTTACAATACAGTAACGTAATCCCGCTGACATTTTAAATTTTACAGTTTTCTTATCTGCACTGATTTCAAAGGAATCTTCCGGATAATATCTTTCTGGTGATACATAGATACTGTCAATAGTTGACCCATCTTTCATGGTTATCTCAAAAACCGGTTCTGCATCATCGGAAGAAAATCTTGCGATGTCCATATGATAATAACTTCCCGGATCTGTCTGTTTCTGATATTTGTAAACAGAAACCGGTGTTCCGTTTACTTTTAACTCATACTTTGTAGACTCCTGATACTGTGCAGATTTCAGCACGTCTGAATCTGCTACGATTGCGGACTCATCCACATCTGGTGTTGCCGGATCATCTCCGGATTTTCCATAATCGTGAATGTTTCCCCCTGTTTTATCCTGTACCTGTATCTGCTCTGCTGCCTGTCCGTTTTCCACGGCAAATGCCGGAATCGGATACAGAGTGACTGCCATTGCCGCAGCCATAGAAAATGCCATTGCTCTTAACCCTGTTTTCTTTGAATATCTCTTACGATTTTTATTCATGGTTCTCCTCCTTTTTCTTAACTCATACGGCTTTTCTCCTCCGCCTATACTGTCTATACCAAAAATATAGAACTTTCTTCTTTCGGTAAAATCACTTTCCTGTTCCTCTTTTCACCATCCTTTCAACACGGAAATGTTATAATTCATCGGATTATCAATTTCTTTTCCCGATTGTTTGCGCCATTCTCTTGGTGTCGTTCCGACAAATTTACGGAAATTTCTTATAAATGCACTGTCTGTCCGAAATCCTGCCTGGATTCCCACATCACCGATACTGCAATCCGTATAACGAAGCAGCTCACATGCTTTTTTTACCCGAAGCAGGTTGATATACTCTCCCGGTGTGATTTTCATATATTCGCTGAACTTTCTCCGGAAATGTGTCTCGCTTAAATGGCTGAGCTGCGTCAAGTCCTCAATGCGGATTTCTTCTTTATAATTTGCATCCATGTACTCCACGGTTTTTAAAATGTCTGCCAGATATCGATTGTGATACGTCATCGGTTCCTGTTCCCGGTCTCCCGGATTAAACCGAACGATCATTAAAATCAGGGACAACAATTCTCCATTTACAGCATCCGCATAAAACTCTTTCTTTTCCCGCAGTTCATCCAGCAGGATCAACATCTGCTTTCCAACTTTCAGATCCATCTCTTTTGTGATCACAAACATTCGACTGTGCAGCCGTGCAATTAATTTCTCTGCCATCCGACCTCTATTGAGAAACTGCTCTTTCAGGAATTTTTCACTGTCCACATACAGATATTCCCACTTTTGCAGATTACTATCCTCTCCTTCCGTCCGGTGTGGAAAGTTTCTCGGAATTACTATAACGGTTCCCGCCCGATACGGTACAAGTTGATCTCCAAGATGCATGATACCTTTTCCCGAATAGCAATATCCAAGTTCCAGATAATTGTGAAAATGCATGGGATCTGCTCCATAGCGGGTAATCCATTTTTCTCCAAGCAGCGGCAAAACCGGCATTCCCTGTGGTATTTCATAATAGCGAAATTCCACATTTTCTTTTTCCAGATGATTCTTCATAATTCCTCCAAAGACGAATACCTGTCTCTCATTCGCTTTCCATTTGCTGCTCACAAATATTCGTTTTCATCTTCAGCATTTACATAATCTGATTGTAACAACTCTGATTTTTTATTATACTTCTATCCCACACAGTTTTTTACGTTTTCTTCCATTTTCTGTTCTGTGTTTCTTTCTGGTTTTATTATATTCCATGGAATATGCACAATTTAAGAGGACTTTTTTTGTATTTTCTGCCATTTTTCAAACAAAAAAAGCACATGGAAGTTTGCATTTTCTTCCATGTACTTTCAGAAATTACCTGTCTGTTTTAATTTTTACCCGTTGTATTCTTCCATGTCCTCTTTTTTCGGGAATTTCAGCGTAATGGTAGTTCCGATTCCCGGTGCACTGATGCAGGTTACCTCTGCATTTTTCTCATAAAAAATCATCAAACGTGTTTTTACATTGGATAAACCATAGTGTGTCTTACCGTCATCCGACGACATCTCATCCAGCCTTTTGGGATCCATACCCACGCCATCATCCTGCACTTGAAGGATAATTTCATCTCCCTCTAATCTTCCGGAAAGACGTACCATTCCACGTCCGTCGTCTTTTTCATCAATCCCATGACTGACTGCGTTTTCCAGAAGTGGCTGCAACGTAATCTTCGGAATCAAATATGGAAAAACGGCTTCGTCAACCTCCAATAAAAACTGTAGTTTTTTCTTTTTTCGCATTACCTGAATTTCCATATATGCCTGACACATCCGGATTTCCTCACCAATAGTAATGATATACGCACCACGGCTCAAAACCATCCGGTAAAAGCGGGACATGGCAGACAGTACGCTTCGGATATTGTCTGTCTCACCTTTTACTGCCATCCAGTTCATCATGTCCAGCGTATTATACAAAAAGTGCGGACTGATCTGCGCCTGCAAGGCATAAAGCTGTGCCTCTGATTTTTCTTTACCAAGCACATACTGTTCCTCCAGCAAATGTTGAATCTGCTCCACCATTTTGTTGTAACGCTGCGTCAATCTGCCAAGTTCGTCTCTGCATTCCGGCGCTGAAATTGGTTCCAATATGCCCTGATCTACCGCTTCCATGCTAGTATCCAACTTGCGGATACGTTCCAGAAACGGTCTGGCTCCAAACTGCAGCAACACGAAGGAAATCCCACAGACTACAACATAAAAAATGAACATTTCCCGGATGATTTTTCCTGATTTCTGCATCAGAATGTACCGCGGGACAATGGAGACCAGCGCTATACCGCCTTCTTCCAGTTTTTTATTGCGCACAAGCCACGCACCATTTTCCATATGAGTATCAGCGGATGTCCCATCCAATTTTGGCAGACGTTCCTCCGATATTTTTTTGCTCCCACCAGATAAAAGTATCGTATCGTTTTCATCCAGCAGATACAACGTCTGCTGATCCATCATTCCATTCATACTGTTTCTAACGGCATCCACCGGAATCATGACTGCTACAATTCCAAGCAGTTCTGAATACTGTTCTGTATTCCAGAGTGGCCGAAAGTTTGCCAGATATCTTTTCTTCTGTCCATAACGGTTCTTTTCGTGTACAATCCTCCAGGAAGCCCCTGCTGTTTTTTCCAGATTTCCAGCATCCACATTCCATTTAGTCAGATCATTTAACGGTCGATAGCAGGCATTTCCGCTTTGTGAAATCAAAAATTTTTCTGGAATATAATATAAAATAGAAATATCATCGGAACTCAATTCCAGCTGATAGGTATAATCCGACAACGCATCAAATTTCTGCAATTCTTGCACCAGATCGTCGCTGACATCGCTGCGCAAAGCATCGCCTACCAGATCCGACACCGTAACCAGCGAACCGATACGTCCAATACGATCCTGAATATTATCCATAGTCTGTTCCGTCCGGTCAAAGTTCTTATCCATGGTGTAGCGCTGCATCTGACTGGAATTTTGCACCATTCGATACAGCGTAATGCCAAAAATGACCGTGATCGGCAGAATACCGATTCCGAAAAAGAGCAACAGTAGCTTCTTTGACAGTTTCCAATGATAAAAAAATGACAGTTTACGTTGTTCCTTTTGTTTCATAACGTTTCTCCATCATCTTTCTATAATCCGTCGGTGACATTTTCCGGTTTTCCCGGAATGCTTTTGCAAAATAGTTTCCGTTGGAATAACCGCATTTTGCCGCGATCTCATCCACCGTCTCATAAGTCTGCGCCAGCAATTGCTCCGCACGTTCCATACGCATCTCACTGATATACTGCTTGATTGTCATGCCAAGTTCCTGCTTAAAAAGCTGGTTCAGATACGTCGCAGACAACCCAAAATGATCTGTGATCATCTGACCGCCAAGGGCACTGTCTGACAGATGCTGACTGCAATAGGTACGGATATCACTGACCACCCGGCTGTATCCTTTCTGTTTCTCCAGACACTGTTCCATTCCCTGCAGCAACTGATAAAACCGTTTTTTCAACTCCTGAATGTGCCTGCTGCCTGACAAATATTCCATATAATGCTCCACTGTCTCCAGTCCTGCATTTTTCAGGCTTTCCGGATAATCCTTCAAAATCTGACTGGCAAAGGTTTTTGTCAGTGAAATAAGCTGTGCACCTTCCGGTATTACATCCTTCTGCGCGCAAAATTGTTCCAGCTGCTCCCAATACCAGTCACGGACACGCCACGGATTTTCCCGGTAAGTCTGAAGAAACACCTGATAAATTCCCGGATCGATAAATTCGTGTTTTACCAGACGCTGCAACTCCAGATAATGTACTTCCGGCTGAAAAAATCCCTGCTCCATGGCAAATTGTGCCATGCGGCTGCTGTTGTACACCTCTGATAACCGCTCCACAAAATATCCCACCGCAACGGTATACTCCGGGTATTTTGCCACAAACTGATGCAGCTTACGGCGAATCTCCTGCTGCCGCTTTGCTCCGCATGCCACAACTGCAACGGAAGTAGTAGCAGCCTCTGATTCCGGCATCAAATCCAACAACAGGAAATCCGTACTGTCTGCCAGATATTGTTCCAGCTGCTCCCTGCACTGCTCCAACTCTGTCATTTCATTCTCAAATCGGATTTCTACACACAGATATTTCTCATCTCTGGCACATACAAATCCGCAATTCTGGCAGATTTCTTCCAACAGTTCTTCCGCTATGTTTTTCTGCTGTAATAAGTGCAAAAATCTTGTCTTCTGATAGGAAATATTTTCTTTCTGCAATTGTACTGTTTCCTGCTGTCTGCGGATTTTTCCTACTGCTTTTTCCAATGCCTCCAAAACTGCCTCCGGCTGAATCGGTTTTTCAATAAAAGCCACTGCCGACAGATCAATGGCATCCTTTAGATACTTTGTCTGCATATATCCCGTGATAAATATAATCTTGCACTCCGGCACCAAACGAATTGCTTCTTTGCAAAAATCAATGCCATTTTTCTGCGGCATACGAATGTCTGTAATGATCAGATCCGGCAGATACCATGACACGGTGTGCAGAGCCTCTTTGCCATTTTCTGCCTGCATTACTTCTTCGATTCCATATAATTCCCATGGAATGTTCTCCGCAAGTCCTTCCCTTGTATACACATCATCGTCCACAATCAAAAGCTTCATGATCGTTCCTCCCAATACTGATCCAGCTGTTGCTGCAAAATATCCAGATATTCCTGCAATCCTGCCTCGTACAGCTTGTCAATTGCCGTCTGATAATCTGCATCAATATCATCCGACACGCCACAACATAACGGCAGCAGATAGTCCTTGCGTACTTCCTCCAGCCGACTTTCAATCGCCTTTAATCCATCATCTTCCCAGGTAAAATCAATGAGCGGATTGTCCGGTGCAGTTTTTTCTACTTCCTGCTGCCGCTTTTGCAAATCTGTATATACCTGTGCCCACTGCTTATACTCAATATATTTCGGCAGCTCCAGCGTATGATCCGGGCTTCCTACCCAATAGGAAAAAGCGTCTTTACTTGCAATTTCTTCATGTGAGATCTCACCGTCTTTTTTTTGATAATGAATCCCTTCCACCCCATAAGATATCAGGTTATAGAAATCCTGATCTGTATGCAGTTTTTCCAGAATCTTTACTGCCATTTCCGGATTCTGGCACTTCGCAGACACGGAAATACAGGACAATTCCTTTCCACTTCTTGTTTTTGTGATATTTCCACTGTACAGATCATAATCGAAAAATCCATATTCCCACTCCGGATGCTTTTCATACAAAACTGGTACATAGGTATTATTTACAGACCAAATCGGTGCATTTGTCTCACACGGTTTTTCATCCCCAAGCAACATTTCAAGAGCCGTCATACCCTCATTATCTGAGGAAGCTAAAATACCAGGATTCAGGATTCCATCCTGATACCACTGATGCACCACATCCAGAATCTGTCGAAATTCCTCTGTCTCAAAACGGCTCACCACGGTTTTCCCATCTGTGGCATCCACCACCGCATACGGCATGGTATGAATTGATTCAATCTCCTGATATTCTTTGTTAAAAATCGGCCACAGAGCAGTCCATACCCGATTATCTGTAATCAATGAAACGTTTTCATACCTTGGATCAGCTTTCGCGGCATACAGATAATTCTGCATACTCTCGAAATCTGTCACTTCCGGAAGATTCCAGTCCTTCAATAAATCACTTCGATAAAAAAATCCACCACCGGTATCACTGATGGAATCTGACTTAAACTGCGGAATTCCATACAAGCCACCGTTCCACTCCAAATTGGTCAGGAAATCCGCCCGATAATCCTCATAATGTGAAAACAGATCCGGCACCAAATCACGATATTGATTCAGATTCAAAAATGCACCTTTTGCTGCCTGCTGATAATAATCCGAAAAATTACCATTTGAGATAAAATCATACTCACCGGAAGCAATCGCCATATTGATCTGTGAACGTTCATCTCCCCATGGAATATAGTCAAACCGCAGATGACATCCCAGTTCTTCTGTCATATCATCCAATTCTTCGTAAAATTCATCCATTCCATTTTCCGGCATAGTTCCAACAGTGATCGCCCTCAAGGTCACATATGTATCCGCTTTTGTTTCGGAATCTGCCTCCTGTTTCGTCGCAGTTCCACATCCGCTCAGACTTAATGCTGATATGGTACTAAATAACGCCAGATATCCAGCTGCCTTTTTCATCGTTACTGCTCTCCCCTGATTTTCCTTTTTCTGCCAATTCCAAAATCCCCTATGCATATTTGCTGTAAAATGTGCATAATGCAACGCACGATATACTATATACTTCTCCTGCACATCGCAGAATCCTTATCTAACGCAAGGTCTACTGCATTATTATAGAAATCAATACCGAAATACCAAGTACCGCACCCAGAATGATCAGTGTTCCATACCAGGTATTGAGTTTTAATTTTCCAAGACGAACATCCCATCCTTCATTCTCGATAAATTCCGCATGAAATCCATGCTCCGGATTCTGAACATTCGCATTGATCTCCTCTGCTGTCATATTTCCAATAGATTCGCGCTGTTGCTGTTTTTCCAGTTTTTCATAATGCTCTACAATCATATCTGCAACTTTCGCCGGATCACCCAGTTTCCGCATAACTTGCTCCATAGTCTTTCCACCGGCTACCTGCTCCTGAATGTAATCCTCGTAAATGTGCATCTGATCGGTGATCTGATCGTCACTTAAGCGACCTTCTAACTGCAATTTTAAGATATATAAAAAATCGTCCATTTATTCTATCTCCTTCATCGTCATAGTATTTCTTTTCATTATGATATTTTGCTGCCTTAGAAATTTACTTTTCTCGTGTTGTAATATTTCTTATATCAGAAATTTGTATTTTTCCATTTTTTTGTCACATGAAATAATTATACCGCATATAAAAAGAGACTGCAAAATCTAATTTCGGTGCATCTATCAAACTTTGCAATCTCTTTCCTTATTTTCTGTTTTCTTTTTTTATATTTTTCTTATCACAAAATATGCATCCTGTAATACCCATCCTGCTTCTCCTGAAAAATATTTGTCTGTAGTCATATATCAGGAATCCGCCTCCACGTAATATAACGTGTTCGTATCTGTATCATAAATCGCAATACTGAAATTAAACGATAAACGATCCAGGATCTGCTCATCACTGTGCTGCTGTTCTGACTCCGCCTGCCGATCCACAAAATAATAATATCCGTGTTCTACTCTTGGCAGCTGTTCTTCTGAAAAAGAAACATATGGGCCAACAACCGTTACCGATAATCCCTCCTCATATGTAACACCATAAAGCAATGCTTCCAGATTTTCTGTCAAAGGAAATGGCTTCCAGGCAAAATCTGCCTGAATCTGTTTTAATAAAGAACCATCTGCAAACGTCCATGTCTGCAAAGAATCTCCATCCCCATGAGAACCAGTATGGGTATCTACATTTTCAATCAGAGTTCCCTGCGCCAACGCAAGATCCAGTGTCTTCGAAATCCGCGCCATCTCAACAGTATTTGTCAATTGGTGATTTCCTGATGCCCCCAAAAGCAATGACAACATGATAACCCAAAACATTTTCATCGGCTTTTCCCCTTTCGCATTTCCCAAAATATTTACGTCGAACGCACGTAAAATTTGGTGCGTGATTCTGGTCAGAGTAAACTGTGACATATTCTTTTCAGAATCTCTGCACTCTACACTTCGGTTTTTGAACGCAGAATAAGCATTCCCCCGCTTCAAGTGCATAGAGCACTAATCGGTGGGTAAATGGAATGCTTATGTCAGTGGGAGTTAAAAGCTCCCACTGACAGGTCGCAAAGCGACTACGTTCATGAGCAAGTAGTGAAAGCGGATTGCGAATGTCCGCTTTACACTATCACTTATTATAAAATCGAAACGTTAGATTTTTGAAAAGAACCTTTAAAATTTTTTTAATTTTATTTCTCTTTTTCACTAGAGAAATAGCCGATATTTATATTTAGAGGACGTGTGTCATTAATCACTTCCCCGGATGCATCTCTATCTTATTCTGTATCTAAATTGCCAGCAGATTTTTGATTGCTTCCATATAGATCAGAACCGCTTCTTCCATTTCTGATACCAGAATAAATTCATCTGCACTGTGAATATGATAATCCATGCCCATTTTTTCCGGACCAAATGCAATAATATTTTTCAAAGATTTTGCATAAGTTCCACCACCGATTACCATCGGTTCATGCTCAGTATCTCCTGTTACATCCACATATGCTTTGTACAGCGCTTCTACCAGCGGAGACTCCCGTGGGAAAAACAGCGGATCGCCGATTTCTTCTATCTCGATCCGTCCATTTTCATCTTCCAGTCTGCCTTCGCACATTTTTCGAACATCTGCTTCTTTTAAAGTAACCGGCACACGAATGTCAATCGTACAGGAAATCACACCATCCTCAGTTTTTACAATTCCGTTACAGAATGTCAGATCACCATAGGCATCCTCACACTTCAAGCCCACTCCGGCTCCGTCACAGGATGTTCCAAGGTGTGTATTATAGAATTTTACAAAATCATCGTCAAAACCTGCTTTTTCCAAACATTCAAATGTTACGCCAGCTGCATTAATGCCAAGTGCCGGTGTGCTTGCATGAGCCGGAACGCCTTTTGCATAAATCTCAATCTGACCGTTTTCCTCTGTTACTTTGTACTCCTGAAGTTTTGTATCAGCAAACGTAGCTTCCAATTTTTCTTTTAATCCTGTTTCTACCGGAATCACGGTTGTACAACAGTCGCACACCGCATTGGATACAAAACCGCCATTCATGGAAATGATTTTAGTATGTTTGGAATATGCCATCATAGACATATGTCCTTTTTCGCCATGAATACACGGGAAATTCGCATCCGGCGTAAATCCGCAGGATAACTCCTCAGCGACCTCATTATAATGCTCCATACATTTGGAACCGGTCTCCTCATTGCATCCCATGATCAGACGAACCCGCTTATTCAGCTTCACACCGGAATCACGAAGCAGCTTCATCGCATAAAGCGCCTCGATCACCGGGCCTTTATCATCTGTCGTTCCACGTCCA